>JGI12270J11330_10000129_pt1 | contig 53914 bp, 55 predicted proteins | sample PeaSoiMetSII2010_FD_11330 | JGI IMG/M metagenome (IMG submission 11330)
GGCCCGGCCGCAAGATGGGCCACACCACGCGCCTCCTCCCGAAGAGCTGATTTCGCATTCGCCTGTTGCGAGCGGCAAAGGAGCATAGCAGGTGCGTGCGAACCATGAGGCCTGCACGCTCTAGACAACCAAAGCCCCTTCTGTTACAGCAAAATCCGGATGCGGGGCCGGCTGGTTCCGGCTAGGATATCCCAATCTCTCAACCCCGGAATGGAGATAGCGCGCGTGCAAGTTGTCGTTCGCGATAACAATGTCGATCAGGCCCTTCGGGCGCTGAAGAAAAAAATGCAGCGCGAAGGCATCTTCCGCGAGATGAAGCTCCGTAACTATTACGAAAAGCCGTCGGAGAAGCGCGCGAGAGAGAAGGCCGAAGCCATTCGCCGCGCCCGCAAGCTCGCCCGCAAAAAGGCGCAGCGCGAGAGCGGCATCGTTGCCAAGCCGCGCACCCAGGGCCCCCGCTAGGCGCCCCTCTAAGCGATCCTCTTGCATTGTCGAATCGGCGCTCGGGCCTTGACCCGAGGCTCGATCCTATTGCCATGCTGCGATCACGAGGCCAAGGCCGTCAGCTCGAACTGAGCCGGACGGGTGACGGCAGGACGCATGGCCGCGGGAACATCCAGAAACGCCATGACCTTCTCCCAGGCACCGTGGTCGAACAGGTCATTATGCGCGCCCCGGCGCAGAATGGCGAGGCTCTTCGGCTGGTTGGCGGCGGCGTAGATCTGTCGTGCCTGAGTCACGGGGATCAAACTGTCTCGCGCGCCGTGGACGATGAGGAGCGGCACGCGCACCGAGCCGATGCGGTCGATGGTGCGGTATTGGTCGGTCACGATCAGGCGAAGCGGCAGGAACCACCAAACCTGAAGGCCGACATCGACCACCGACGTGAAGGGCGCTTCCAGCACCAGGGCCCGCACCGGGCGCTGCAGAGCGAGCCGCGTAGCGACTGCGGTGCCGAGCGATTCGCCATAGGCGACGATCTCACGCGCGGGCACACCTAGCGCCCGCAGATAGTCGAAGGCGGCACTCGCATCGGCGACATTGTTGGCCTCCGTCGGCCAGCCGCCCGAGCCGCCATAGCGGCGATAGTTCAGCATGAAGACACCATAGCCGTTGGCGGCAATCGTCTCGATCTTTCTCGCGCGGTTCGCCGCCGAGCCGCTGTTGCCGGTGAAATAGAGCAGCGTGGGCTTCCGCCCCCGCGCCGGCAGGTACCATGCGATCAGCGTGACACCACCCCTGCCTTTGAAGGTGACCTCTTTGACGCTGGCCAAACCGACATCCTTGGGGGCGGTGCGCTTGGTGTCGGGCATATAGATGAAATAGCGGTGGAGCACCCAGGCGCCGATACAGATGATCGCGTAGGCGCCCATAAGCGAGAGCAAAAGGTTCAGCATGACGCTATCAATACCCTTCCATTGTTTCTGCGAGAGACGGTGCTCTCACTATCGTTTCCCCGCTGAACCAGACTTGAAAGAGACGTTCAGCAATGGGATGGCGCACGACCTTCTTGGCTCACCTCAGGTGAGCCGAGCAATCGCCAATTCCAATCCGGTCAGAAAGCTACACAGGCGCGTGGGACAATGACGCCGACGGATCGCGCTTGGCAGCACGCCTTGCGGGCGACGGCGTTGATCACGCTCTTTGCTTTCGCTTCGGTGCCATGCGGCCCCATGATGCGAATATCCTTATCGACACAGTCCGATTCAGTTCCGAGATCTGCTGCAATCCTCATGCCGAGGAACCCTCCCGCATTGCCGGGACAGCCAGACACGGTCATTGGGGCCCTGGCGTGACCCCATTCCGGCAGAAACGCGATAAAACAAAAGTACTTAAGAAGCTTTGGCTCTGGATCGGAGTTTGCCGCGAAAGCAGCCAGGTCAAATCTCTCACAGCGCCTTGGCGATCTCCTCGGTCATCTTCTTGGCATCGCCCAGCACCATCATGGTGTTGTCGCGATAGAACAGCGGGTTGTCGATACCGGCATAACCGCTCGCGAGCGATCGCTTGTTGAACAGCACGGTGCCCGCCTTCCACACTTGCAACACCGGCATGCCGTAGATCGGCGACGAGGGATCGTCCTCGGCGGCGGGATTAGTCACGTCGTTGGCGCCGATCACGTAAGCCACGTCGGCCTGCGCGAACTCGTTGTTGATGTCCTCGAGCTCGAACACCTCATCGTATGGGACGTTCGCCTCAGCGAGCAGCACGTTCATATGTCCCGGCATGCGGCCCGCCACCGGATGGATCGCGTATTTGACCTCCACGCCAGCCTTCTTCAGCCCGTCGGCCATTTCCCGCAAAGCGTGCTGCGCCTGCGCCACCGCCATGCCGTAGCCCGGCACGATGATCACCTTGCTTGCGTTTTTCATCAGGAAGGCTGCGTCCTCGGCCGAGCCGAGTTTCACCGGCTTCTGCTCGGTGCCGTGAGCGGGCCCCGCCACCTCGCCACCGAAACCGCCCAGGATGACGTTGATGAAGGAGCGGTTCATGCCCTTGCACATGATGTAGGAGAGAATGGCGCCCGAGGAGCCGACCAATGCGCCGGTGACGATCAGCGCCGTATTGCCAAGGGTGAAGCCGATGCCGGCGGCGGCCCATCCCGAATAGGAGTTGAGCATCGAAATGACGACCGGCATGTCGGCGCCGCCGATGGGCACGATGATGAGCACCCCGAGCAGGAAGGACAGCGCCGCAATCGCCCAGAAATAAAACTGCGTCTGCTCGCGGCAGAACGTCACCACGCAAAATACAAGGAGTGCAGCAAGCGCGATGTTGATGAGATGGCGCGCTGGCAACAGGATCGGCTTGCCCGACATGCGTCCCGAGAGCTTGAGGAAAGCGATGACCGAGCCGCTGAAGGTGATGGCGCCGATGGCCGCCCCCAAGGACATCTCGATCAGGCTTGCGGTGTGGATGGCGCGAGGGCTACCGATGCCGAAGGCCTCCGGCGCATAGAAGGCGGCAGCGGCGACCAGCACCGCGGCGAGACCCACGAGCGAATGGAACGCGGCGACCAGCTCTGGCATCGCCGTCATCGGGATGCGGCGCGCGACCAGCGCGCCGATGCCCCCGCCAATGGCGATCCCAATGACGATCATCGCCCAGGTGAGCGGCGTTTCCGGCCGCGCCACCGCGAGCGTGGTGACCGCGGCGATGGCCATGCCGATCATGCCGAGAAAATTGCCTCGGCGCGAGGTCACCGGCGACGACAGGCCTCTGAGCGCGAGGATGAAAAGTACGCCCGCGACGAGATAGAGCAGCGCGACGAGATTGGAGTTCATGACTTGCCTCGCCGCCCGGTCATTTCTTTTTCTTCTGATACATGCCGAGCATGCGCTGGGTGACGAGGAAGCCGCCGAAGATGTTCACGCTCGCCATGATGAGCGCGGCGAAGCCGAGCAGCTTCGCCGTCCAACCGCCAGACATCGCGGCATTTGCGGCTTCGACGGCGACGGCGAGCAGTGCGCCCACCACGATCACCGAGGAGATGGCGTTGGTCACCGACATGAGCGGCGTGTGCAATGCCGGAGTGACGCTCCACACCACGTAATAGCCGACGAAGATCGCGAGCACGAAGATGGAGAAGCGGAACACGAAATCGTGGCCGCCCTCGGAGGCGGCAGCGGCTTGCGCATGGGCGCCGCCGGCAGCCACACACTCAACCAGCAGGGCCAATCCAATGACGGCAAATGCGAACCAGGCAGTGGCGCGCCTCATGTCTTGCCTCCCTCTGGAGCCGGCCGCTTGGGCGCTCCATTCGTCTTCGCCGCAGTCTTCGCTCTGTTGCTCGGTTTGGGTTTCGCCGGCGCAGGCGCTGCCGGCGCTCCGCCGATACGGTCGGCAATCATGGCATTGACGATCGCGCCGTCGCGGGCGATCAACGTACCCCTGACGAGATCGTCCTCCCAGTTGACGGCGAGCTCCTTGCTCGTCTTGTCGATCATTGGCTCGACGAAGGCGAGCAGGTTGCGGGCATAGAGGCTCGAGGCATTCACCGGGATGGCCCCCGGGAGATTGAGCATGCCCATGATGCGCACGCCGTTGTGCTCCACCACCTCGCCGGCCTTCGCAAGTTCGGCATTGCCGCCACGCTCGACCGCGAGATCGACGATGATCGAGCCCGGCCGCATGCTTTCGATCATGGCTTTGGAGATAAGCCTAGGTGCGGGCCGGCCCGGGATCAGCGCCGTGGTGATGACGATGTCCTGGGTCTTGACGTGCTCGGCCACGAGTGCCGCCTGCTTTTTCTTATAGTCGTCGGACATCTCCTTGGCGTAGCCCGCCGCCGTTTCGGCCTGGCGGAATTCGTCGTCGATCACGGCGATGAATTTGGCACCGAGGGACTCGACCTGCTCCTTGGCGACCGGACGAACGTCAGTCGCCGTGACGATGGCGCCGAGCCTTCGCGCCGTGGCGATGGCCTGGAGGCCGGCGACGCCCGCGCCCATTACGAACACGCGCGCCGCGGGCACGGTGCCCGCCGCCGTCATCATCATCGGCAGCGCGCGCTCGAAGAGGGCGGCGGCGTCGATCACGGCCTTGTAGCCCGCGAGATTGGCCTGGCTCGACAGCACGTCCATGCTTTGCGCGCGGCTGATGCGCGGCATCAGCTCCATGGCGAACAGGCCGGCGCCCGTCTTGCCAAGGGCCTGGAGGCCTTCGGCGTCGGAGAAAGGATCGAGCATGCCGATGAGCAAGGCGCCCGGCTTCATGGATTTGACCAGCGCCAGGGGCGGACGCCGCACCGTGAGCACGATGTCGGCGCCGCTCACCGCGTCGGCATCACTCGCGGCCGTGCTCGCACCGGCGGCCTGGTACTCCGCGTCGGAGAAATGGGAGCGCAGCCCTGCGCCTGCGCGGATCAGCACCTTTGCCCCTTGCTTGACGAGTTTCTTCGCGGTCTCGGGGCTGAGCCCGATGCGAGACTCGTCGGGGCTCTCGGCGGGCACGCCAATGGTGATCATCGTGGCTCCGTCGGCTGGCTCAACGCCAGGGCTTGCAAGCGCTTACGCGCGGTCCCAAGTCGAATGGGTGGCGGCAGGATCATGCCGCCCTTGAGGCGGGGGAAGGCTGAGCCTGTCAAACCACAAACACGGCCAAGATCACCATGATGACGATCACGCTGGCGATCGTGTAGAGTGCCAGCTTGAGGAACAGTTTGTAGGTCCTCTGGTGCTCGGAGTAGTCCATCGCCGGATGGCTTTCGGCTGGATCGATGCGCATTCCGTTCCCCTTATGCTCATTCGCCCGTTGCTCTGGCCTGCGAGATACCACAAAGCCCGCGTCCCGGGCAATCCGGGGGTTTGTCGACCTTGACCTTGTAGGGTCTCTTAGCTCGAACCCTCTGGCAGCGGCACCCCAGCCGCGGTGAAGGCTTCCCGCTGACGCCGCGTTACATCGGCGAGATCGACGCCCGCGATAGTGTCGTCGAACAGACGGTGGAAGTTCAGCTCGGCACCGAGGTGCAGGAACACCCCGCCGAGGCCGATCGCGGCGCGGTCCATGAACACGAACTCCCGCGGCACCTTGACCGGCCCCTTGTCGCGCAGGCCCTGATGCACCTTGAAGGCCTCGCGCCGCCCATACATGCCTGGGCTCATTTCGTCGGCGATGGTGCGGGCGCGGTCCTCAAGCATGGGCCCGTAGATGAATTTCGCCCAGATGTTCAGAATGTCGATCAGCTCGTTGGAGAGCCCGCCGAAGCCCCAGGTCTCATAGGCGTGCACGATCAGCGCGCGGTCATGGGTGAGAAGCCCGCGATAGAGGTCGACCACACCTTGCACGAATTTCGGCGCGAAGCTGCGCATGCAGCCATAGTCGAGCAGGTTGATGCCGGCCGCCCTCCCCTCCTCGTCCTCGAACACCGTGTAATTGCCGAGATGCGGATCGCCATGGATGACGCCGTAATGGCTGAAGGGAAACCACCAGGCGCGGAACATGGCCCTGGCGATCTGGTTCCGCTCCTCGAGCGGCCGGCTCGTGTAGTCGAGCAGCCGGCGCCCTTCGAGCCAATTCATGGTGAGCAGCCGCTGCGTCGACAGCTCCGGCAAGACCTCCGGCACGCGAATGAGGGGATCGCCCGCGAAGATCAGGCCATAGAGGCGCATGTGGCTCGCCTCCAGCGCGTAGTCGAGCTCCTCCCTGAGCCTCGCCGCAATCTCCTGCATCATCTCCGAGGTTTCGATCGCGGGCCGCATGCGCCGATGGATCGAGAACAGCATATTGAGCTGCTTCAGATCGGCTTCGACCGCAGACTGCATGTCCGGATATTGCAGCTTCACCGCAAGCTGCCGCCCATCATGGGCGCGCGCTCTGTGCACCTGGCCGAGCGAGGCCGAGGCCGCCGCTTCGCGCTCGACGCTTGCGAACCTGCCCTCCCAATCCGGGCCGAGCTCCGCCGCCATGCGCCGCCTCACGAACGGCCAGCCCATGGGCGGCGCTTGGCTCTGCAGCTGGCCGAGCTCGGCCGCATATTCGGCCGGTAACGCCTCTGGGATGGTGGCGAGCAGCTGCGCCACCTTCATAATCGGACCCTTCAACCCCCCAAGCGCTGCGGCGAGCGCAGCGGCATTCCGGTCGCGGTCCGGGTCGAGCCCGAACAGACGGCGGCTGGCGATGCGAGCCGCAACGCCCCCGACATTGGCGCCGACGCGGCTATAGCGCTGCATGCGGGCAGTGAGGCGGTTACGTTCCTTGTCCGAAGTCATAAGGGGGATCCGATCTGACCTCAAAGGTAGGGGGCGCAGGCAGAATTGCCAGAGGCGCGAGCCCGCGACGGCCACCCCTTCCGACATCATTTTCGAGCAGGATCGGGGAGACCCTTGCGAAGGCCGCGCCGTCCCTTGCGGGGCGGTTCGAGAGTCGGACGCTCTGGGGGAGGCAGAACTTCCGGCGTTGGTCCAGCCTTGAGCGATTCGCGCATCGCCCTCCGCGCCCTTTCAATCTCATCTTCGATGCGCGGCGGCGGTGCCTCTCCACCTGCCTCTTCGATTCGAGCAACCAAGGAGCGTTCAGAAGCCTCCGCGGCGCGTTCGGACCGCCGTGGAAATAAAAGCAGGAGCACGAGAATGGCGATCGGCGTCGCGAAATCCGTGTACAGGATCGGGCCCGCATTGCCCGGAGCGAGATTATCGCCCTGGGCGATATCGATGATGTGGCCGATGCCCGCTCCAGCCAGGAAGCACGCAGCCGCGATGGCCGTCGCTGCCCGCGCCTCGAAGCCTTTGAAGGCGGCGTAGAGGCTTGCGAGCCCAAGCCCGAGATTGGCGACGCCCACCTCATATTGGAACGGGCTCGGCTCCCAGCCGATCGCGTTGGCCGACACTTCGTCGAAGAAGACATGGCAGACAAAGGCCCAGAGGCTCTGCACGCCCAAAGGGAAGATGAACAGGTAGCGCAGCAGCCTGTCGACGATGAACCGATACGTGATCGGCCTCGGCCCCCGCAAGATCGCAATGCCGGCGCAAATGAGCGCCGCGACCCAAAGACCCGCGGGGACGGCGGAAACGATGATCCCCCCAGGCGAAGCGACCCAGGTATCAATGTCCGGCATCCATCGCCTCTAGCTCGTCGATCAGGGCTTCGATGATCTTGAGACCCATCGACCAGAAATGCGGCTCGGAGGCATCGAGCCCGAACGGCTTGAGCAGCTCCTTATGGTGCTTGGTTCCGCCCGCCGCGAGCATGTCGAGATAGCGGTCGGCGAAGCCCCTTTCGGACTTCTCGTAGACCGCATAGAGCGAGTTCACCAGGCAGTCGCCGAAGGCATAGGCATAGACGTAGAACGGTGAGTGGACGAAATGCGGGATGTAGCACCAGAAGCTCTCATAGCCCGTCTTCAGGTCGATCGCGGGCCCCAGGCTCTCGCGCTGCACCTCGAGCCAAATCTCGCCTAGCCGCTCCGCCGTGAGCTCCCCTTCCCGCCGCTCCGTGTGCACCTTGCGCTCGAAGCTGTAGAAGGCGATCTGCCGCACCACCGTGTTGATCATGTCCTCGACCTTGGCGGCGAGCAGCGCCTTCCGCTCCCGCTTGCTCGGGGCCCGTTCGAGCAGCGCGCGGAAGGTCAGCATCTCGCCGAACACGCTTGCCGTCTCGGCAAGCGTCAAGGGGGTGGATGCCATCAAGGGCCCTTGGCAATTGGCGAGCACCTGATGCACCCCATGGCCGAGCTCATGCGCGAGCGTCATTACGTCGCGCGGCTTGCCCTGGTAGTTGAGCAGGATGTAGGGGTGGGCGCTCGGCACCGTGGGATGCGAGAAAGCGCCCGGCGACTTGCCCTCCCGCACCGGCGCATCGATCCACCGTTTGGCGAAGAAGTCCCCGGCGATGGCCGCCATGCGCGGCGAGAAATCGCCATACGCTCCCAACACCGTGCTTTGCGCGTCGTCCCAGCCGATGCTCTGCGTTGACTCCTCCGGCAAGGGCGCATTGCGGTCCCAATAGGCAAGCCGCTTTTTGCCGAGCCATTTCGCTTTGAGCGCGTAATAGCGGTGGGAGAGGCGCGGATATGCCTCACGCACCGCGCTCACCAGCGCATCGACGACCTCTTTCTCGACGCGGTTGGCGAGATGGCGGGAATCGGCGACGTCGGCAAAGCCGCGCCAGCGGTCGGAGATCTCTTTGTCCTTGGCGAGGGTGTTGGTGATCAGCGTGAACAACCGGACATTGTCCTTAAACACGCGCGCGAGGGCCTCCGCCGCATGCCGGCGCTTGGTCTCGTCCTGATCCAGCAGGCGATTGAGGGTCGGTTCGAGACTGAGCTTCTCGCCTTCGACCTCGAACCGGAGCGAGGTCATGGTCTCATTGAACAGCCTGTTCCACGCGCCCCGCCCGGTGACGGCCTTCTCGTGGAACAGCTGCTCGAGCTTGTCCTCGAGCTGATAGGGCCTCTCCTTGCGCAGGTCCTCAAGCCATGGCCGGTAATGGCCAAGCTCGGAACTGGCCATGGCGGCTTCCAGCACCTGGTCGTCGAGCCGGTTCAGCTCCAAGGGAAAGAACAGCAGCTTGGACGAGATCGTGGTGATCTTCTCCTGGATGTCGCCATAGAATTTCTGCCGCGCCGGGTCCGACGTGTCGGCGGCGTAGAGCAGGCTCGCATAGGAGACGATGCGCCCCATAATGTCGTTGAGCGCCTCGAACTCCCGCACGGCTTGCGCGAGCGCTACTCCCCCCTTACCCCCGTCAGCGAGGGCGGCAAGCTTGCCCGCATAGCTCTCCTGCATCGCCGCGGCGGCGCGCTCGGAGGTCTCAAGGTTGGCTTTGAGAGCAGGCGAATCCGGACCGCTATAGAGATCGGCGAGGTTCCACTCGGGCAGCGTCTGCTTGGCCGGGGCTTCGCCGCTTCCGCGTTTGACTTTGCCTGAAGCGGGTGCAGCCGTGGCGTGAACCGGCAACCATTGGATCGATTCGAGCTGCATCGGCCTCTGTGTCCGTCCTCTTCGAATGCGTGGCGCCTCTTGGGCCTAGCCTGCTCTTAAGGCGATTTTGCGAGGGGGCCAAGGCCGACCCTCACCAAAATCGGACTGGAATAAAGGGGATGTTTACCCTTCCACTGCACAATTTTGGCACAGGAGCACTTCCTCTCGGGCCGTGTAGGGGCCCCTCGGAGCGGCTTCCGGTCTCGTGTCCAAGGGTAACCGTAGCGAGTATTGCGTCATGCCTAAACGTGTCTTGGTCGTCGGCGACGACCCTGCTCAGCGTCGTATTCTCGAAGAGACCATCAAGCGCTTCGGTTATGCCGTTTCGGTCGCCGAGAGCGGGGAAAAGGCGCTTGCGGCGCTCAAAGCCGACGCCTCTGGCGAGTTCTGTCTCATCCTGCTCGACCTCGTCATGCCGGGCACCGATGGGATGGCGGTCCTTGCCGCCATCCGGTCCTTGCCCCGGAAGCCTCCGGCCATCGTGCAGACGGCCAATGGCAGCATCGACGCGGCCATCGCCGCCATGCGCGCGGGCGCCGTCGACTTCGTGGTCAAGCCGGTGAGCCCCGAGCGGCTCGAAGTTTCCATCAAGAACGCGCTCAAGATCGGGGCGCTGGAGGACGAGCTGACCCGGATCAAGGCCTCCGCTAGGGGCGAACTCGGTTTTGCCGATCTCATCGCCGGCAGCGAGGCGATGACCCGGGTCATCGAGCTCGGGCAACGCGCCGCCAATTCGTCCATACCCGTGCTGATCGAAGGTGAGAGCGGCGTCGGTAAGGAGCTGATCGCGCGTGCCATCCAGGGCGAAAGCACACGCGCCGGCAGGCCTTTTGTCACGGTCAATTGCGGCGCCATTCCCGAGAATTTGGTGGAGAGCATCCTGTTCGGCCACGAGAAGGGCTCGTTTACCGGCGCTTCCGAGAAGCGGACCGGGAAATTCCAGGAGGCCAGTCACGGCACGCTGTTCCTTGACGAGGTCGGCGAGCTCCCGCTCGATGCGCAAGTGAAGCTGCTGCGTGCGCTGCAACAGGGCGAGATCGATCCCGTCGGCGCCAAGTACCCGGTCAAGGTCGACTTCCGGCTGATCTCGGCGACCAACCAGAATTTGATCAGCCTCGTGCAGGAGGGACGCTTCCGCGAGGACCTCTATTACCGGCTCAACGTCTTCCCCATCTGGGTGCCCCCCTTGCGCGAACGCCTCGAGGACGTGCCCGAGCTCGTCCGCCGCTTCATCGCCCGCTTCGCCGCGGAAGAGGGAAAGCACATCGACGGCATCGACGCGGAGGCCCTCGCCATGCTTCAGCGCTATACCTGGCCGGGCAATATCCGCCAGCTCGAGAATGTCGTGTTCCGTGCCGTGGTTCTCGCCGACCAACCGATGCTCACCGTCAACGAATTCCCGCAGATCGCGGCGCATGTGGACGGCTATTGCGTGACGGTGCCACCGGCGCCGGCACCGAAGGACCGTGCCCCCCGGATCGAGGGACCTGTGATGTTGGGCGAGTCCTCCATTGCCCCGGTCACGATCCACGTACCGTCCGCAAACGGCCGCGACGCGGTCGGCATTCCGGCCTTGAGCGACGAAGGCGACATCCGCTCGCTGGAAGCGGTCGAGGCCGACATGATCAGGCTCGCCTTCGGCCGCTACCGCGGCAGGATGACCGAGATCGCCAAGAGGCTCGGCATCGGCCGCTCGACGCTCTACCGTAAGATGCGCGAGATTGGACTAGAAGCGAGGGCTAACTAGTTCATCGGCAAGGCGTTCGGCCGGAAAGCCACACTCGCCGAAAAAGCGCGGTCGGGGGAAGCCAATATTGCATCGCAGTATGGCCAGGTGCGAGGTCCCCAGCTAGGGTTTCCGAATTCTGCCGAAGGGTACGATCGGCTGGAGGGAGCACAAATGAGGCCTATTTGTCGTATTGCGTTCGCCTTGTTGTTGGCCACGCCATTAAGTATACCGGCATATGCGGCCGAGCCGGATGCCCCAAGCGCTTTGATCGGCCGCTCCGAGGCGGTCCGCATCGCCATTCAACAGCGCCTTTCCGCCAAATTCACCGCGGCAAGCGAGGCTCGGAAGAGCGAGCAGGGTGCCCTCGTCGAATATTATTCGATCCCCGAGAACCCGCTCCTGTGGGTCGACGATAACGGCCTCACCGATCGTGCGAAGTCGGTGATGGAGGAGATCGGGAAGGCCGACGATTATGGCTTGCGCGCGTCGGACTACGAGTTGCCGAAGGCGAGCGGCTTCAACGCCAATGACAGCGCGGCCGCCAATTGGCTCGCCGAAGCCGAGATCAAAATCAGCTTCGCGGTGCTTGGCTATACGCGCGACGCACGCGGCGGCCGCATCGACCCGGCACGCCTGTCCGAAAATCTCGATCCAAGCCTCGCGCTGCCGAATCCTTCGGAAGTCATCGACTCGATCGCCATCCGCTCGGACCCGGGAGCGTATTTGCGGAGCTTCCAGCCCGGTCAGCCCCAGTTCGAAGCCTTGCGCCAGGCGCTAATGGAGGCGAGAGGCCTAAGCAGCAGCACGAAGGCCGTGGTCAAGATCCCGGATGGCGCGGTGCTCAAGCTGGGCGTCGACAATGAGCAAGTGGCCCTGCTCAGGAAGCGGCTCGAAGTGCCTTTTGTGGGGGAAGGCGGCGTGGCCGTCAAGGAAACGCTCTTCGATGCCTCCGTGGACGAGGCCGTGAAGCGGTTCCAGGAGGCCCATGGCGCCCTTCCCGATGGTCTGGTGGGCGCGGGCACGAGACGAATGCTTAATCAGCAGCACCAGCAGGCCTCCAACCCGGCGAAGACACGGCTCATCCTGCTCAATATGGAGCGGTGGCGCTGGCTCCCCCATGATCTCGGCTCATACTACGTGAACGTCAACGTGCCGGAGTTCATGCTCCGCGTCGTCGATGACGGCAAGATCGCCCACACCACCAGGGTCGTGGTGGGCAAGCCCGACAAGCAGACGCCGATCTTCTCCAACGAGATGCAGGAGGTCGTGTTCAATCCCTTCTGGAACGTGCCGAACTCGATCAAGACCGAGGAGATCCGGCCCTTCCTCACCGAAGAAGGCGGATGGTTCGGTGGCGGTGGTTGGAATACCGCCGTGTTGGAGCGTCACAATCTTCGCATCAATGTTGGCGGCCGGGAGGTCGATCCCTCCAGGCTCGACTGGAACCGCGTCGATATTCGCAGCCTGAACATCTATCAGCCGCCGGGACCGGACAACGTGCTTGGCAACGTCAAATTCGTGTTCCCCAACAAGCACGACGTCTACATGCATGACACGCCGCAGAAGTTCCTGTTCGCCAATTCGGTTCGCGCTGAGAGCCATGGCTGCATGCGGGTGCAGAACCCCGACGAGCTCGCCCTCACGCTGCTGAAGCACGATCAAGGCTGGACTGCGGGCCGCGTCGCCTCCGCCATTCAGACTGGCTATGACACGCACGTTGCGCTGAACCAGAAAATCCCCGTCTACATCACCTATTTCACTGCATGGGTGAACGATGACGGGTCGATCTCGACCTTCGGCGACGTATATGGCCACGACGCCCGCATGGCGGCGGCGCTTAGGCTCTAGGCCGCCGGGCCTCCCACCATTAAGTTAACGTTAACGCTGCCTGGGGATTCCGGGCAATATTGACTTTTTTGCCTTTTTTTTCCCGCATTTAGGCAAATACTGTTCCTTAACCGGCGGTGTCCAAAACTGCCGGTCGGGATTTGAGCCTGACGGGGGCTTGAGCCCNGAGCCGGCTGAAGGGAAGNCGGCCAGAGGGAAAGGCTGCGAAACGCGGGGATGGTCGTTCGGGGGATCATTGCACGTCGCGCCATGCTTGGCGCAGGACTGGCGCTCACGATCGCGGCCGGTTGGTTTTGGCCCGCGACGGCCCAGCGAGCCAGCGCCTTGGGCGAGACCCGCACGCTCTCGCTGTTCAACATCCACACTAAGGAAAGCCTGACCGTCACCTTCAAGAAAGACGGCCGTTACGATCCCGAGGCTCTAAAGCAGCTCAACTATTTCATGCGCGATTGGCGCCGCAACGAATCGCGCGACATGGATCCGGAGCTGATCGACCTGATCTGGACCTTGCATCAGCAGCTCGGATCGAAAGTACCGGTCAATCTCATCTGCGGCTACCGCACCGCCACGACCAACGAATCGCTCCGGCGCAAAGGCGGCGGCCAGGCCAAGGCAAGCCAGCACATCCTCGGCAAGGCGGCTGATATCACTTTCCCCGACGTTTCCGTGAAGACGCTGCGCAATTCGGCGCTGGTGGAGGAATGGGGCGGCGTCGGCTACTACCCGACCTCGGGCGTGCCCTTCGTCCATGTCGATACCGGAGGGGTGCGTATGTGGCCGCGCATTCCGCGGCTTGAGCTCGCGGCGCTGTTTCCCGACGGATACACGAAATACCTGCCGATCGATGGAAGGCCGATCACACCGCATGACTACCAGCTGGCTCTAGCGAACGCCAAGGCGCGTGGCGAGACGCTGGTTGCGACCGCGGCGCCGGTGCCAAGGCCGTCCACCGAGCCTGAGGCTGTGCCCGAGGCTGCGACCCCGCAACCGATCCTTGCCTCCTATACGGCGGGGCCTGTGGCTGCGCCTACCGTTGCGAGCCCGCTTCCCGAACAGGCCGCGCCGCTTCCCGCGCATAAGCGCTTCGTCTATGCGAGCGCCGCCGCACACATCCCAAGACCCGAGACGAATCTGAGCAACGCGAGCTTCCCGCTCTACCAGAGCGCGGAGGTAGTTGGCGCCCCGGAGGCGGATGACGACCATCCCGAAGAGGAGAGCTACGTGCCCTTCGAGATTGCCAGCCTGATGACCGACATGTCGGTGACCTACAACCACGGGGCTGCAAGCCTCACCCCTCCCGAGCAGCGGAGCATCTCTTATCTGTTCGAGGACATGGACCGGCCGCTGGCCTCCACCTTCCGCGCCAATTCGGGCTATCGGGGCTTGGCCGCCGCCCAAAGCTTCACCGGCCACGCTGTGCGCAACGTCTATGCCGAGCTCACGCCCCCGGCCCCGACCCGCCTCGCCCAGTCGGATCGCTGAGCCGATCGCGCTTAGGCCCATCCCCAAACAACCACGTCCACGCGAGCGGCTTTTCCTGAATGGGAAGGCTTCGCGCCGCCCGTCTTTCGACCAAGCGGCCAAATGCTACGGCGCGCGTGCGGACGCTGTTCCGGCGGTCAAACAAAGCCTAAGCAGCCTCCGCCTCGGCCATGCCGAGCGCGTGAAGGTAGGTAACGAGCACCGCCTCCTCCTCTCTCCGCTTGTTCTCGTCTTGCTTGCGGATGCGGACCACGGTTTTGAGCGCCTTCACGTCGAAGCCGTTGCCCTTCGCCTCGGCATAGACCTCGCGGAGATCGGTGGCGAGAGCTGCCTTTTCCTCCTCGAGCCGCTCGATGCGGGCGATAATGGCACGAAGCTGGTCTTTTGCTGAGTTTTGGAGCGGCACGGTCGAACCTCGAATCTGTGATGAACCTGCCGCGGAGCTTAAGCGGCGCGGCCGCGCCGAGGCAACGGGCGCATCGAACTTATCCAGCCTATCCAGAGCCTTGGCATGCAGTCTCAGTATAGGAGCCGTAGCGCTCTATGGCATACAGCCGCGGCGCGAGATCCGCTGCCACGAGAATCCCTCGCAGGACCTGCGCCAGATGTTCCGCCCATTCGGCTTGGCCCTCGGGACCAAGAATCAGATCCTGCCGAAGCTCGACCAGCGCATGGGCAAGCCCGCGCGTCGTGCCGTGCTGGTAGAGCGTGTCGCCCTTAAGCTGGCCGGAATAGGGGACATTGTCACCGACGGTGACGCCGGGAAGCGCCTGCAACCCGCTCAGCAGCGGCGATGCGAGCCTTGGGTCCTTGTCCCAAAGCACGGCGACGTGCCAGGGTCTCGGCACGCTCTTCCAGGCCTGCGTGAAGCTGTGGATCGCAAGCAGCACAGGCGGTTTGCCGGCAGCCGTTGCGGCGTCGATGGCCATTTCGATGGCGTGGTGATAGGGCGCGTAGTAGCGGCAGATGCGCGCGTCGATCTCGACCGGGTCGATACCGGCATTGCCGGGCACGATGCGCCCATCGGAAAGCTGCATGACGAGCGTTGGATCGTCGATGCCGCGATTGGGATCGATCAGCAGCCGCGAGAACCGCGTCAACAGCGCCGGCACCCCCAGGGTTTGCGCGAGGCGCTCCGCGACCGCGGCCGCGCCGATGTCGTAGGCGATGTGCCGATTGAGATCCTCGGGCGTGAGGCCGAGCGTGCCATAGGGCGGGGGGATTCGATTCTCGGCATGGTCGCAGAGGATGAGAAGGCCTCGCGTCCAATCTCCCTCGATGCGCCGATAGGGCGCTCCCTCCATTTGCTCCTGCCGCAGACTATCGAGCTGCTGGTCCACGGCCCCTCTCATCGCCCTTGACACACATGCCGGAGGTCTTATCTCGGCTCCCCGGCCTCCATCGCAAGCGAAAGCTGGTCCTCGGGTCAAGGTTGTGACTCATTTATCCAGGAATGTCGGAGCGGTTTCCCGGCTGCAAAATGACCTTATAGTTGATAGCTCTAGTCAGACAAACGCAACCAATTCGATGCTATCTTTCGGAACTCCTAACCGTGATCGATGGCCTTGAGACAGTGACGCGCGCTGCCCGCTTGACCCCCTCCTGGGCATCCCCGGCCGCCTCACGGCCATGGGGACGGCGCGCCCTTTGTCTGCTTGCATCTGCGGTGGCCATCGGCTTGGCGCCCGCACCCGCGCGGGCCGATCTCAAGCTTTGCAACACCACGGCGAGCCGGGTGGGCGTCGCCATCGGTTATCGCGACGTCGAGGGTTGGGCTACCGAAGGCTGGTGGAACGTCGCCTCGCACACCTGCGAGACCCTGCTCAAAGGCGTGCTCATTGCCCGCTACTACTATATTCATGCCATCGACTACGACCGAGGCGGAGAATGGGGCGGCGCTTTGTTCATGTGCACCGACGATAAGGCATTCACGATCCGCGACGCCAAGGAATGCGTCAAGCGGGGCTACAAGCGGACTGGATTTTTCGAAGTCGACACCGGCGAGGAGCGTGACTGGACCGTGCGCCTCACCGACCCCGAAGGCGAAGCGAAGAGTCAATGAGGCGCAACCGCCGAGTCAAGATCGTCGCCACTCTCGGTCCTGCTTCAAAGAACGAAGAGACGATACGCGCCCTGTTCGAGGCGGGCGCCGACGTGTTTCGCATCAATATGAGCCACTCGACGCATGATGCGTTGCGTGAGGCTCACACCCTCATCCGCAAGATCGAGGCGGAGTTCTCCCGCCCTATCGGCATCCTTGTCGATCTGCAAGGGCCGAAGCTCCGCATCGGCAAGTTCGAATCCGGCGCCATCCGCCTCACCGAGGGGGACGTCCTGAGCTTCGTTCGCCGCGAGGCAATCGGCGGCTTGGGTCGGGTGCACCTGCCGCATCCGGAAATCTTCCAGGCGGTTCGCCCGGGACACGCGCTCCTGCTCGACGACGGCAAGTTCAGGCTCAGAGTCGTTGAGGCGAGCGATGTGCGGATCGACGCCGAGGTGCTGACCGGCGGGATGCTTGCCAGCCGCAAGGGCATCAGCCTTCCCGACACCGTCATTCCGTTGGCCGCCATGACCGACAAGGACCGAGGGGATCTGGAGCAGGCTCTGTCCCTCAGCGTCGACTGGATTGCACTGTCTTTTGTGCAGCGCGCCGAGGACGTCTCCGAGGCCCGCAAGCTCGCGCGGGGCCGCGCTGCGGTGATGGCGAAGATCGAGAAGCCCTCGGCGCTTACCGAGCTCGAGGAGATCATCGAGCTCGCCGACGGCATCATGGTGGCGCGGGGCGACCTCGGCGTCGAGATGCCGGTCGAGAAGGTTCCTGGCTTGCAGAAGCAGATCACCCGCGCTGCGCGCAACGCCGGCAAGCCCGTAGTGGTCGCCACGCAAATGCTGGAATCGATGATTCTGGCGCCTGCACCAACCCGCGCCGAGGTCTCCGACGTCGCCACCGCCGTGTTCGACGGCGCCGACGCGGTGATGCTCTCGGCGGAATCGGCGATCGGGAAGTACCCGGTCGAGGCGGTGGCGACCATGGACCGGGTCGCCATCGAGGTCGAGCGGGATCCGCTCTACGAGCGCATCATCCACGCCCAGCGCATCGATCCCGAGGCGACCGGCGCCGATGCCATTTCGGCGGCGGCGCGCACCGTTGCCGAAACGCTCAATCTCGCGGCCATCATCTGCTACACGGCTTCCGGCGCAACCAGCCTCCGGGCCGCCCGCGAGCGGCCACCCCAGCCGATCCTGGCGCTCACGCCGGTTCCGGCCACGGGCCGCAAGCTCGCGGTGGTGTGGGGGCTGCATTGCGTGCTGACGGGCGACCCGCACGATCTCGATGACATGGTCGCGAGAGCCTGCCGCATCGCCAATCAAGAGGGCTTCGCCGTGCCTGGGCAGCGCGTGATCATCTCCGCCGGCGTGCCGCTCGGCACCCCCGGAGCGACCAACATGCTGCGCATCGCCTTTGTCGGCGACGACAGCCCCGAAGCGCTGTAGCGCGCCAAGCCAGCATAGCGGTTACCCGCCGGCGCTGGCTAAATGTCCTGACCCTCGAGCTCGCGGGAGAGCTGCTCCGCCGCTTGCCGCGCCTGATCGAGGAATGGATCGACCTCCAGCGCCCTCCGAAAGGCCTCGAGCGCTCCCTTCCTGTCTCCCGTCTGCTGGAGGACGACGCCAAGGTCGCGGATCGCCTTGTAATGCTTGGGATCGATGGCAAGCGCGTGCCTGAGATCGGAAAACGCGTCCGCATAGTTCTTCTTCACGAGGTTGACGATCCCGCGCTGATGCCAGGCTTCCGCGTCGTCGGGGGCGATCTCGGTCACGGCATCCAGCACCTGAAGGGCAAGGTCGAGATCGGCCTCTAGCACGAAATTGTCGACGCGGCTCATGAGCAGGTCGACGGTATCGCTGCCGGAGTTGCGCCAAGCCTCTTCGATTGACTCGGTAATCGGCTCGGCCGCTGCCGCATCCTTTGCCGCGCGAAGCTCGTCATAGAGCCCATTCAGAACCTCCTCGCGCGAAGCCGGGTCGGCGAGCGGCGCCTCCCCATCCAGGACGTCCGCCCTGTCCTCTTTGTTTGGCGTTGACGAAGGGGCTGGCCCGGTGCCGTCTTTGCCGGGCGTTGCCCTCCGAGCCATCCGTCTCGCCGCTATCGGGCCGCTCGATGCTGGAACGGAGTTGGACCCCTGCTCAGCCGCGCGCAAGGGCTCGAGCTGCGCGGCGGCCCCCATCAGCCCGAGGACGCAAAGCGTCAACGCGGCGTTCGTCCCGATTCGTCTGTTGCGCATGAGCGAGAAGTTACGCGGGGCGCATCGGCGCCGTCAAAGCCATTCCGTTCGACCGCGAGATCGGAACTAACCCTGCCGCGCCTTGAACCGGCGGTTCGTCTTGTTGATGACGTAAAGGCGTCCGCGCCGGCGCACCACACGGTTGTTGCGATGGCGCTTGCGCAAAGCCCTGAGCGAATTCTTGATCTTCATGCGAAGCATCCAGCAACGGTGAAGGAGAAAGGACTCCCCCGGCTTGCAGCACAAGCCTTCGGGAAGGCCGGGCGGACCATAGGAAGGGCCAAGAGCCCTGTCAACGTCCTCAAGAGCGCGGCCAACGTCCTAGGGGCGCAATGGCCGGAGCATTTTCCTCGACCTTTTCACCATCGCCACGCCCTGGACCGGCTTGACGGTAGTGACGGGTCTCGATCCACATTCGCGGGTTCTTGCGAATGACTATGAGCGTGCGGTGGCGAAGTTCGTCAATCTTTCCTTCTCCGCGATCGAGGGGCGCATGGAGGACTGGACTCAACATCGTCGGAAACGATTGGAACCTCGTCGAGGCGCGGCTCAAAGCGCGCGGCATTCTCTAGAGTTAGGCGGCCAAGGCAATCCGCCTCGAGCGGCGGCGGAATGCGGCAATAACGGGAAAATGGTGGGCGCGGCTGGGATCGAACCAGCGACCCCTGCGATGTCAACGCAGTGCTCTCCCGCTGAGCTACGCGCCCGCTTTCGGCCTTGCGGGGAAGGCTTCTATATCGGGTGAGCCCCCCTCTACGCAACCTGCGGCTTGCCCATTGATCAGGCGGCGGCTAGCAACCGTTCCACCTCATCGACGAGATCGCGCAAATGGAAGGGCTTGGACAGGATCTTCGCGTCCTTGGGCGCGTGATTGTCCGGATTGAGCGCGACCGCGGCAAAGCCCGTGATGAACATGATCTTGAGATCCGGATCGAGCTCGCTCGCCCTGCGCGCAAGCTCGATGCCATCCATCTCCGGCATCACGATGTCGGTCAGAAGCAGCGTGAACGGCTCCTCCTTCATGCGCTCATAGGCCTCGACGCCATTGCCGAACGACACCACGTCATAGCCGGCCTTGGAGAGTGCCCTCACCAGGAAGCGGCGCATGTCCTCGTCGTCTTCGGCGAGGAGAATACGCTGAACGCTGCGCGCGTTCGGATCATTCGCCACCATCCTTCTTCCCCCTTCTAACGCTACGGCCTACATGAACTTGGTAAATGACCGATTGCCTCGGCCCAAGGCCCGCTCGTCGGCCCCGTCACCATGAAAACCAAATCATTGCGTCTAATTGGCTCCCGCACAAGGCAGAACACGCCTAGACAGGTTCAACTCTCATTGGCAGAGTTTACAAGCGAATTCGGCCCGGGGTCAGCGCCGGTTCTTGGCCACAATCAGGATTGACGATGAGCCGATGCGAGGCTGAGGCGATCGAGAGCGAGCTCGACCCCCCCTTCGAGGTGGTGCGACCGCGCGAGCTTAGCTCGCCGCTCGTCTTCAACTCGCCCCATAGCGGCCGGGTCTATCCAGGCGCCTTTCTCGCGGCCTCGAAGCTCGATCCACTGACGCTGCGGCGCTCCGAAGACGCCTATGTGGAGGAGCTGTTCCGGTTCGTCGGGGGCCTTGGAGCTCCCCTCCTCTATGCCCATTTCCCGCGCGCCTATCTCGACGTCAATCGCGAGCCTTACGAGCTCGATCCAGCGCTCATCCGCGACGGTCTCCCCCATTACGCCAACACTCAATCGGTGCGTGTGGTGGGGGGCCTCGGCACGATTGCCCGCATCGTCTCGGAATCGGACGAGATCTATCGGGAACCGCTGTCTCTGGTTGCGGCCCTGGAACGCATCAACCGGCTGTATACGCCCTATCACGCGACGCTCCGCTTGCTCCTGCTCGAGGCGCAGCAGGCATTTGGGCTGGCGGTGCTCATCGACTGCCATTCGATGCCGTCAAATCCAATCGCCGATCACGGTGGCGGCAGGCCGGATTTCGTCCTCGGCGACCGCTACGGAACCTCCTGCAACGGCGAGTTGACCCGGCTCGCGGCCCAGCACCTGAAAGCGCTCGGCTATGTGGTGGCGCTCAACAAGCCATATGCCGGGGGCTACATCACCGAGCATTACGGACGCCCCCAGGCGGGTCAGCACGCCCTCCAGGTCGAGATCAACCGTGCCCTTTATATGAATGAAACGAGCTTCGATAAATCGCGGGGATTTGAGCGGCTGAGACGCGACCTGGAGCAAATGGTCCGGGTGCTCATGGCCGGCGTTCCTGGGCGTGCTATCCCGCGCGCGGCAGCCGAGTAGCACCTCATTTTGAGCAAAAAAAGGGGCCGTTCGAAAGGATGCGAACGGCCCAAGTCTAGGGAGGAAACGCCCAAGGAGGGCAGCAGCATGACAGGAGGGTCATGCCGCGTTGCAGCAATATGTCATTGCGACGCACAAAATGCAAGGTTCCAAATGGCTTCCTCGCGTCAATTTTGGAACACTGATGCAAATGAGTCACAGGATGCGAGACTAGGTCCCAGTTGCTACAGACCCACTTTGTGGCATCGGGGCAATTGACGCTTGAATCCAAAGGGGAAACTCCTCTAAGGGACGCCGTGCCCACCAATCCCGATTTTCCCGATTTCCTCGCCTTGGCCCATGCCGTCGCCGATCAGGCAGGCGCGGTCATATTGCCGCATTTCCGGACAAGCCTAGGAATTGATCACAAGGGGGGCTCGACCTTCGACCCAGTCACGGTGGCGGACCGCGCCGCCGAAAGTGCGATAAGGAGCGCCCTTGCCCACGCCTATCCGGCCCACGGCATCGTCGGCGAGGAATTGGGGTCAAGCCGAGCCGACGCGGAATATTGCTGGGTGATCGATCCGATCGACGGCACCCGGGCCTTCATCTTGGGGCAGCCCCTTTGGGGCACGCTGGTCGGGCTTCTGAGGCATGGCCAGCCCTTGCTCGGGCTCATGGACCAGCCCTTCACCGGCGAGCGATTTTGGAGCGGCACGTCCCAAGCCTTCTTCCGCCGGCATGGCGCCGAGCGGCCGATGCGGACCCGCCCCTGCTCGTCCTTGAGCGAAGCGCTGCTGGCCTCAACCAGCCCCGACCTGTTCGCCACAGAAGACGAGCAGGCCCGCTTCGAGGCTATCAGCCGGGTCGTTCGCTTAAGACGCTTCGGCGGCGACTGCTACAATTACTGCTTGCTCGCACTTGGCCAACTCGACCTCGTGGTCGAGGCGGGACTGAAGGGCTACGACATCCTTCCCCTGATCCCGATCATCGAGCGGGCGGGCGGCGTGGTCAGCACCTGGGAGGGAGGCGATCCACGCGGGGGCGGCCGGATCGTCGCCGCCGGTGACCCGCGCCTCCACGCAAAAGCAGTGATGGCGCTCGCTGGCTAGCACGGGGCTTAGTCCGGCTGGGCGCGGGCCTTACGCGACCACGCGCTCGCCTAATTTGCTCGCAACCGCGCCCGGCACGAAAGCGTCAAAGGCCGCCCAGAACTGCTCGCGGATCACGTCCCGCTCCTGCAGGATTTCGTGACGCGATCCGCGCAGCACGAGCTGCGAGCCGACCTTGAGCCGCAAGGCAAGCTCTTCGATAGCCTTGCTTGACACGATGCGGTCGTCGCCCGCGGCAAGCATCAACACCGGCACGCGCAGGCGCGTCGGGAACTTGTCGCTTTCGAGTGCCGCCATGGCGGCAAACGCGGTGCGGACCCAGCCGATGGTCGGCGGCCCCACGGCCAGCTGGGGCGCGACGGTGAGCACGGACAGGTTGCGCAGGAAACGCTCGCGGTCGGAGGTCAGCGGATTGTCTTCGAAAATCTGGCCGTCCAGATAGTCCTTCATCCTCCCCGGAACGGCGGACCGACCAAATCCACATAGCGCCAGCGCGCCCGTCAGTCCGGCAACGGCCGGTTGCGACATCGGCAAGCCAACGATCTTCAGCATCGGCGCGGTCATCACCATGCGGGAGAACCAGACCCCGCGCATCGTCGCCGCTTTGAGCAGCACGGTGCCGCCCATGGAATGGGCGAGCGCATAATAGGGCGGCGGACAATCGGGGAGCGCGACATCGTTCATGAAACGCGCGACGTCGTCCTCATAATCGGCGAAGTCCCTGGCGTGACCCTTGAGAGAATTCTTGAGCAGCCGGCTCGAGCCACCTTGGCCCCGCCAGTCGAGCACGGCGACGGCGAAGCCCCTGCGCCTGAGCTCCCCCACCACCTCGAAATATTTCTCTATGAATTCGGTGCGCCCCGGAAAGACACAGACCGTGCCATGGCGCTGCTTGAGCGACGATGGCCATCTGGCAAAGCGCAGGCGCACGCCGCGCTTGCCCTTGAGATACCCTACCGAGGCTCCGAGCGGGATGGGGTTTTTCGGAGTTGCGATCAGATCCATGACGGGACCCAAGCCTGGTCTTTTGGCGCGAAGCGCGTAACGGTCACGCCCCTTATATCAGCGGAAGCGACAGTATAGGATATTGTTGCGTCGAAACCATCACTCGCGCCGGCCGGTTCCCTCAAGAGCCGGTCGAAGCCGATTCCGCTTCGAGGCAAAGAGCCGCCCGGGCGCATTCCCGGCGGACCATGTTTTTACCGCTATTTTTTCAAACGATTACATCCCCTTGACGGCCAAAGTAGCGATTCCCATATCTCGTTCGCGCAGGCCCTAAGGCTGCGCAAATCCTGTCCCGCCCGGCTCGAACAGAGCGGGCTCTTTGCATATCGCTTCTCAAGGAGGATGTGACATGAGGCACTTTGATCTTACCCCGCTTTACCGCTCCACCATCGGCTTCGACCGGCTTGGCTCGTTGCTCGATACGCTCGGCACGTTCGAGGGCGACACTCCGAGCTACCCGCCTTACAACATCGAGCGGACCGGCGAGACTGAGTATCGCATCAGCATGGCCGTTGCCGGTTTCGCTGCGAGCGACCTCAGCATCGAGGTGAAGGAGAATACGCTCTCGATCCGTGGCGAGAAGCAGACCGAGACGGAAGGGACCACCTTCCTGCATCGCGGCATTGCGGCCCGGAGCTTCGAGCGGAGATTCCAGCTCGCCGATCATGTCGTGGTGAAAGTCGCGGGCCTCGAGAACGGCTTGCTGCATGTCGATCTCGTGCGCGAGCTGCCCGAGGCCATGAAGCCCCGCACGGTTCCGATTACGACCAAGAGCGACAAGCCAAAGGTGATTGACGGCAAAGCCGCCGCCTAGCGGCCTGTCGCTGGCCACATCAGTTCAAGAAGGGCGCTCCCGAAACGATTGGGCGCCCTTCTTTTGGGCGATGAGGCCATCGCGCCGCGCTCCAGTCCGCGCCAGCGCTCCACGGGTCCGAATCCCGCTTGTGTGCACTTTGGAAATCTGTCATTTTGAGGACGAATAGGACAGGCTTGCTGACCTTTGTGGACGAGCCCCAAAGTCGATGCCCGTCCTGACGCGTCGCGCTTGAGGCGCGGACTCGCTCGGCTCTGGAAGCGAGATCGTTATCGAGCCGGGGTGTCATTCTTAAGCGAATGCGACCTATGCTGGGTCTTGGTGAGGAGACGCGCGCCGCCCAGAGGGTGCGGTAAAGTTTCGGTGTGCCATGGTAATGCTCAGGCCAGGTTCGAGTAGCGAGAGCGCGGGGCCCTCGGGCATGCCGCCGGCGCAAGGACTCTATGATCCGTCCCGCGAGCACGATGCCTGCGGTGTCGGTTTCGTCGCCGATCTGAAAGCACGGCCGAGCCACAAGATCATCGAGCATGGCTTGCAGATCCTCGAGAACCTTACCCATCGCGGCGCGGTCGGCGCGGATCCGCTCGCCGGCGACGGCGCCGGCATCCTGGTGCAGATCCCGCACTCCTTCCTGAAAGAGGCTTGCGCGTCGCTCCGCATTCAATTGCCGGAGCCTGGACACTACGCCGTCGGCCATATGTTCATGCCGCGGAGCCAAGCTCAGCGCATCTATTGCGAATCCGTGGTGGAGCGCGTGGCGGACGCCGAGGATTTGCGGGTGCTCGGCTGGCGCGACGTCCCCACCGACAATTCTTGTCTATCGGCGCCCGTGATCGAGACCGAGCCCCGGCATCGGCAGGTGTTCATCGGCCGCGGGCCTGGCATCGAGGACGAGGCGACGTTCGAGCGCAAGCTCTACATTCTGCGGAAGGTGATCTCGAACACCATCAACGGAGAGACCGGCGGTCGCGACATCGGCTTCTACACCGTGTCGCTCAGCTGCCGCACGCTCGTCTATAAGGGCATGTTCCTCGCTTATCAGCTCGGCGCCTACTATCTCGACCTGCATCATCCGAAATTCGCTTCGGCGCTCGCGCTCATCCATCAGCGCTTCTCCACCAACACCTTCCCCTCCTGGAAGCTCGCCCACCCCTACCGCATGGTCGCGCATAACGGCGAGATCAACACGCTCCGCGGCAATCTCAACTGGATGGCGGCGCGGCAGGCGAGCGTCTCCTCGCCGCTGTTCGGCAAGGACATCGGCAAGCTCTGGCCGATCTCCTATGAGGGCCAGTCCGATACCGCCTGCTTCGACAATGCGCTCGAGTTCCTGGTGCAGGGCGGCTACTCGCTTGCGCACGCGGCGATGATGCTGATTCCCGAGGCCTGGGCCGGCAATCCGCTGATGGATGCCAAGCGCCGCGCCTTTTACGAATATCACGCCTGCCTCATGGAGCCCTGGGACGGCCCGGCCGCCATGGCCTTCACCGACGGCCGGCAGATCGGGGCGACGCTGGACCGCAACGGCCTCCGCCCGGCCCGCTATTTCGTGACCGACGACGGCCTCGTCATCATGGCGTCGGAAACGGGCGTCCTTCCCATCCCTGAGAAGCACATTGTGCAGAAATGGCGTTTGCAGCCCGGCAAGATGCTGCTCATCGATCTGGAGAAGGGCTGCATTGTCTCCGACGAGGAGATCAAGGCCGAGCTCGCAAACGCCCATCCCTATCAGCAGTGGCTCGACCGGACCCAGATCCGGGTGCATGAACTGCCGGGGACGTCCGAGCCTCAGCCGCGCACCAATGTGTCCCTCCTCGACCGCCAGCAGGCCTTTGGCTACACGCAAGAGAGCGTCAAATTCCTGATGGTGCCGATGGCCCAGGTGGGGCAGGAGGCGGTCGGCTCGATGGGCAACGACACCCCGGTGTCAGTGCTGTCCAACAAGGCGAAGCTGCTGCACACCTATTTCAAGCAGAACTTCGCGCAAGTGACCAACCCGCCGATCGATTCGATTCGCGAGGAGCTGGTCATGTCGCTCGTGACCTTCATTGGTCCGCGGCCGAACCTGCTCGACCTCGAAGGCACCTCAAAGCAGAAGCGCCTCGAGGCAGCGCACCCGATCCTCACCAATGAGAATCTGGAGCGCATCCGCGGAATCGGCGACGTCGCCGACAACCAATTCCGCACCGTGACGCTGGACATGACCTATGGCGCCGATCACGGCGTGGCCGGCATGGGCGAAGCCTTGGACCGGCTGTGCCGGCGCGCAGAAGGCGCCGTCCGGGCGGGCGAGAACATCATCATCCTGTCGGACCGGGCGACCGGTCCGGACCGGATCCCGATTCCATCCCTGCTCGCCACGAGCGCGGTGCATCACCATTTGATCCGCTGCGGGCTCAGGACCTCCGTGGGCCTTGTCGTGGAGACGGGCGAGGCGCATGAGGTGCATCAGTTCGCCACACTTGCGGGCTATGGCGCCGAAGCCATCAATCCCTACCTCGCCTTCGAGACGATCGAGGCCATGCTGCCCGAGATCGACGAGGAGGTGACCGCCGAGGAGGCGATCAAGCGCTACATCAAGGCGACCAACAAGGGCATCCTCAAAGTGATGTCCAAGATGGGCATCTCCACCTATCAGTCCTATTGCGGCGCGCAGATCTTCGATGCGGTGGGGCTCCGGTCCGGCTTCGTCGCCAAATATTTCACCGGCACCAACAGCCAGGTCGAAGGCGTGGGGCTCGAGGAGATCGCGCGCGAGACCGTCGAGCGCCACCGGCTCGCCTTCTCCGACGCGCCGGTGATGCGCGACATGCTGGAGGTTGGCGGCGAATATGCGTTCCGCATCCGCGGCGAGGCGCATATGTGGCGGCCGAGCGTGGTCGCGGACCTGCAGCACGCGGTGCGCGGCGAGCTGCCGGAGAAATACCGATCCTACGCCAAGCAGATCAACGAGCAGACCGAGCAGCTGCTCACACTGCGCGGCATGTTCCGCATCAAGACCGCCGAGGAGATGGGCCGGAAGCCTGTGCCCTTGGAGGAGGTGGAGCCGGCCAAGGAGATCGTGAAGCGCTTCTCCACCGGCGCGATGTCCTTCGGCTCGATCAGCCGCGAGGCGCATACCACGCTCGCCATCGCCATGAACCGCATCGGCGGCAAGTCGAACACCGGCGAAGGCGGCGAAGAGTCCGACCGCTACAAACCGCTCCCCAATGGCGACTCGATGCGCTCCAAGATCAAGCAAGTGGCCTCGGGCCGCTTCGGCGTGACCACCGAATACCTCATGAGCGCCGACATGATGCAGATCAAGATCGCCCAAGGCGCGAAGCCCGGTGAAGGCGGGCAGCTCCCGGGCCACAAGGTCGACGCCATCATCGCCAAGGTCCGCCACTCGACGCCCGGCGTCGGCCTGATCTCGCCGCCGCCGCATCACGACATCTATTCGATCGAGGACCTGGCTCAGCTCATCTTCGACCTGAAGAACGTCAATCCTGACGCCGACGTCAGCGTCAAGCTCGTAAGCGAGGTTGGCGTCGGCACGGTCGCCGCGGGGGTGGCCAAGGCGCGCGCCGACCACGTCACCATCGCGGGCTTCGAGGGCGGCACCGGAGCCTCCCCCTTGACGTCCATCAAGCATGCCGGCAGCCCTTGGGAAATCGGGCTCGCCGAGACGCAGCAGACGCTGGTGCTGAACCGGCTCCGCGGCCGCATCGCGGTGCAGGTCGACGGCGGCGTGCGCACCGGGCGCGATGTCGTCGTCGGGGCGCTGCTTGGCGCCGATGAGTTCGGCTTTGCCACGGCGCCGTTGGTCGCCTCCGGCTGCATCATGATGCGCAAATGCCATCTGAACACCTGCCCTGTCGGCGTCGCCACCCAGGATCCGGTGTTGCGCGCGCGTTTCCAAGGCAAGCCCGAGCACGTCATCAACTTCTTCTTCTTCGTCGCCGAAGAGGTGCGGGAATATATGGCGGCGCTCGGCTTCCGCAGCTTCTCGGAGATGATCGGCCAGACCGAGATCCTCGATAAGAGCCAGGCCATCGACCATTGGAAGGCGAAAGGCCTCGACTTCAGCCGCATCTTCCATAGACCGGAAGTGCCCAAGGAGGTCGCCATCTTCAATGCGGAAGCCCAGGACCATCATCTCGACAAGGTGCTCGACCGTAAGCTGATCGAGCTTTGCGCCCCCGCGATCGAGGAGAAGAAGCCGGTCAAGCTCGAGCTTCCGATCCGCAACGCCGACCGCACCACCGGCGCCATGCTGTCGGGCATGATTGCCAAAGCCTATGGGCATGCGGGCCTGCCTGAGGACACGATCTGGGTGAGCTTCAAGGGCTCCGCCGGCCAGAGCTTCGGCGCCTGGCTCGCCCATGGCGTGACCCTCGATCTCGAGGGCGAGGGCAACGACTATGTCGGCAAGGGCCTGTCCGGCGGGCGCATCATCGTCCGTCCGCCCGCGGATTCCGGCATCGTGCCGGAGAAATCGATCATCATCGGCAATACGGTGCTCTACGGCGCCATTGCCGGCGAGTGCTACTTCCGCGGCATCGCCGGCGAGCGCTTTGCCGTGCGCAATTCCGGCGCCATCGCCGTGGTCGAAGGCACCGGGGATCACGGCTGCGAATATATGACCGGCGGCGTGGTGGTGGTGATCGGCCCCACCGGCCGCAACTTCGCCGCAGGCATGTCGGGCGGTATCGCCTATGTGCTCGACGAGGACGGCGACTTCGAGCGCCACTGCAATCTCGCCATGGTGGAGCTGGAGCCGGTCCCGGGCGAGAACCAGGTCATGGAGAAGAGCCGCCATCAGACCGGCGATCTCGAAAGTCACGGGCTTGTCGATGTGACCGACATGACGCGCTTCGACGAGGAGCGCCTGTACCAGCTGATCGAGAACCACCTCCACTATACGGGTTCCGAGCGCGCGCGCTCCATCCTTGCCAATTGGAGCGAATACTTGCCGAAATTCGTCAAGGTCATGCCGGTCGAATATCGCCGTGCGCTGGAGGAGATGGCGCGCCAGCAGGTGCTCGACAACACGGGGTTCGGCGAGATCGAGATCGGGCTCCGCGCCAACGGCAAATAATCTTAAACGAAGGCGAGTTACGCTCCCTCGTTCGGTCGGGAGCAGGCGAGGCCGACCTCGCGCTCCGGGACCGCTTGACGCGAAGGGATCGGGTGGTGACACTTTCAGACAAATAAGGCTCGGCTGCTGGGATTGAGATGGGCAAGATAACGGGCTTCCTCGAGATCGACCGCCAGGACCGGACCTACGAGCCGGCGGCGGACCGCATCCGTCACTATCGTGAGTTCCTGGTCCCGATCGGCGACGCCGAGGTGGCGCGTCAGGCTGCCCGCTGCATGGATTGCGGCATTCCCTATTGTCATCAGGACTGCCCGGTAAACAATCAGATCCCGGACTGGAACGACCTCGTCTACCACGCCGATTGGCAAGAGGCCGCGCAGAACCTCCATTCCACCAACAATTTCCCAGAAGTGACGGGACGCGTCTGTCCGGCCCCCTGCGAGGCCGCCTGCACCCTCAACATCATCGACGTTCCCGTCACCATCAAGACCATCGAATGCGCCATCGCTGACAAGGCCTTTGCGGAAGGCTGGGTGAGGCCCGAGCCGCCGGAGGCGAAGACCGGCAAGCGCGTGGCGATCGTAGGCTCCGGCCCCGCCGGTCTGGCTGCCGCCCAGCAGCTCGCCCGTGCTGGCCACGACGTACATGTCTATGAAAAGTACGCGCAGCCTGGCGGCCTTCTCCGCTACGGCATCCCCGACTTCAAGATGGAAAAATATATCGTCGAGCGGCGCGTGGAGCAGATGCGAGCCGAGGGCGTGACCTTCCATCTGAAGGTGAATGTTGGCCGCGACGTGTCGGCTAAAAAGCTCGAGCGTGACTACGACGCGGTGCTGGTTACCGGCGGCGCCGAGCACCCGCGCGACCTTACCGTCGAGGGGCGCGAGCTGCGCGGCGTCCATTTCGCCATGACCTATTTGCCGCAACAGAACCGGCGCGTTTCGGGCGAGCCCTTGGGCGATGTCGAGCCGATCCTGGCCACGGGCAAGCAGGTGGTGGTGATCGGCGGTGGCGACACGGGGTCAGACTGCATCGGCACGGCCTTTCGCCAGGGCGCGGTCTCGGTGGCGCAGCTCGAGATCATGCCGACGCCGCCGGAGAAGGAGAACAAGGCACTGACCTGGCCCCATTGGCCGCTCAAGCTCCGCACCTCATCGAGCCAGGCGGAGGGCGCTATCCGCGATTTCAGCGTCGCGACCAACCGCTTCCTGGGCTCCAGCGGCGAGGTCAAGGAACTCGAATGCATTCGACTCGATTCCCAGATGAAGCCCATTCCGGGCAGCGAGTTCCGCATTCCGGCGGACCTCGTGCTGCTCGCCATGGGCTTCCTGCATCCGGTGCAGCAAGGCATGGTAAAGGATCTGAGGCTCGACCTCGATGCCCGCGGCAACGTCAAGGCGAACGAGCTCGACTACCGCACCTCGCGCCCGAAGGTGTTCACCGCCGGCGACATGCGCCGCGGCCAGTCGCTTGTGGTCTGGGCGATCCGCGAGGGCCGCCAGGCCGCTCACGCCATCGACAAATTCCTGATGGGCACGACCGACCTGCCGCGCTGAGCTCTGTTACCCGAGCGCGCTCACCCTTGCTCTAGCTGCGTGGCCAGGTGAAGTCATCGGCTCTGCCGGCCTTGGGCTTGAGCTGCTCTCCTTGGATGAGAACCTTGTAATAGGGCTGTTGGGTAAGGGGCAGCCGCGGTTTCGACGAGGACACGGACGGATCGTTCACCGTTGAGATCGAGGCCAGCGCCGTCAGCCCTCCGCTCAGATCGCTCGCGATATTTTCGTTGTCCGGCAGGGAGGCAGCCGCTCCTTGCGGCGCGAGGTTCTGTGCGGCCGCGAGCGTCGTCGGCGAGATCTCGGGTCGAATCACGTCGACCTCTCCGACCTTGCTTTGCGGGGTTTCGGAAGGTGTGGCCTCTGCGGCTTGGCCAGCCCGCGGCGCCGCTTCATCGCCTTGGGCCTCGGTGCCCTTGGGCGGCAGCGTCTCCTCTACCTTCCCGGACGGCGTAGCCAATTTACCCGGGCTCACCACGCGCCCCATGACCTTGGCCTGCTCGTCCTCACTGCCTGCGAGCGGGATAGTGCGCTCGAGCTTGGCGAGACTCAGATCGCGGCGGATCTCCTTCTCCGCGAAATGAGCGAGCTTGAGGTAACCGCGCATGGTGAAATGGACGCCGTCATCGTCGCGGAGCCTGCGCACTTGGCCCGACATATCGGGACCATAGGCGCTGTACCGGCCGGACTCGTCGGTAAAGCCACCCCACGTGTCGATAAACTTAGCGCCATTGATGAAGGCCTTCTCCCGGAACACCTCATTCATGGCCTCGGCGTCTTCGCTTTGGTCGGGGCTGCGCAAGATCGGCAGCCCAACCCAATAGACGGCGACCGCGGCCGCGCGCAGCTTCTTGATGAGGGCTTCGACTCGTTGGCCATAAGCGTCGCGCCAGGCGTCGGTGCCCGGCTTCAGCAAATCTTTGCCGCTGCGAATCGCCTGATTGTCATTGGCGCCGAACATCACCACCGCGATTTGGTAGGTCTCGTCCTTGAGAATATCAGTGATGGCCGAGTTCCAGTCGTAAGCGTCGGTGCGCACGAATCCGCTAGAGGGCTTCGAGTGATTCACGATGTCCAGATTGGAATCCTCTTGAAAGGCGCGGTAGATGCCGGACCAAAGTCCATCGGCGAGGGAATCGCCAATCACCAAGACCCGGTAGCGGTCGCCCTTTGGGAAGGGGTCGATATAGCTCCGTTGGAACTCAGCGTGCTGCGCCAATGCGGCTATTGACGTCAGGCTCAACAGGAGCAAGGAGAGAACGACAGCGGCGAATGCGAGCATTGATGCCATGAGACATCGCCCGAAACGTCGCTGGTCAAGATAAGACGCGCTGCGAAACATGACCCTCCGGCCTTGCCAGGCCTTCCTCAACTGCCGTGGGATAATGCACCCGAACCTCGGGCCGCACTCTATCGGCGCCCACTCTACCCTTCCTTGCGCAAGAGCTCCAGGATCGTGCGGCTCGGAAACCCATCGACCGGCAGGCCCTTCGTCCGCTGATAGACCTTCACCGCTTCGAGCGTTGCCGGCCCGATGACGCCGTCGGTATCTCCGACTAGGAGGCCTCTGGCGACCAGCAGCTTCTGCAACTCGACGCGCTGATCGAGCGCGAGATGGTTCTCGTCGGTCGGCCAGGGGCGCGCGAAGGGTCCGTAGCCCTTCAGGCGATCGGCCAGATGCCCGACCCCAAGGGCGTAGGACGTGGCCATGTTGTAGTGGAGGATCGAGCGGAAATTATTGAGCGCCAGGAAGGCCGGGCCATCCGCGCCGGCCGGTGCGAACAGGGTGGCCTTATCCGCAACACGCGGAAATGCCTCGCCGCCGACCCTGACGATGCCAAGCTTCTGCCAGTCGCCGAGGCTTTTCATCGTCTTGTCGCTCACCTTCTTCGGATTGAACCCCTTAGGCAGCGTCACCTCATAGCCCCAGGTCTCGCCCGCGTGCCAATTTGCGTGCTTGAGATAGCTTGCCGTCGAAGCGAGCGCGTCGGGCACGTCTGTCCAGATGTCACGCTTGCCGTCGCCGTCATAGTCGACGGCATAGAGTTGATAGGTCGTGGGGATGAACTGAGTATGGCCCATGGCGCCGGCCCAGGAGCCGTTCATCTGCTCCACCGTAATATCGCCCCGCTGCAAGATCTTGAGCGCCGCGATGAGCTGCTGGCGGGCGAAGGCCGCCTTGATTCCGGAATAAGCGAGCGTCGCGAGCGACCGGATGACGTTCATGTCGCCGGGCTGCGTGCCGTAATTCGATTCGACTCCCCAAATGGCGATGAGGATGGTCCGGTCGACGCCATAGCGCTTCTCCAGGGCATCGAGCAGCGCCTTGTTCTCCTCGAGCTTTTGCTTGCCCATGGCGATGCGCTTGTCGGAGACGACCCGGTCGATATATTCGCCGATCGGCTTCACATATTCGGGCTGGAAATTGGCGGCCTCGATCACCTTCGGGTCCGGGGTCACCCCCTTGAACGCGCGGTCGTAGGTCGCGCGCGTGATGCCGGCAGTTCTGGCGGTTGGCCAGAATTGTTCAACCCACGCGGCAAAGCCTTGGCCCGCGGAAGCCCTTCCCGGCACGCCCGCGATTGAGAACGTCGCGAGAAGAGCGAGCAGCGAAAGAGTCAGCCTTTGATTTCCAGCGATTCGCATTGTGCGGAACTTAGCAACCCCAGCGGGCAAAACCTAGGCGGCGGAAAGCCGCGATAGGCCTTTACTGCGGCGCTCCGGCCTTCGCCTGTTTCAGCACGGCATCGACGAGCCGCTGGCTCGGATAGCAGGTGAGCGGCAGCTTGAGCTTCTTCTCGGTGAGCCCGATGGCCGCGCGGGTCTTGAAGCCGGCGAGTCCATCGACCTTGCCCACGTCATAGCCTTGGGCCACGAGGGCCTCTTGGAAGCGTTGGATGCGGTCTCGCGGGAACTGCTCGACCGGCTGCCAAGTTCCTACGAACCCGACCGGCGCATTGGTGGCGATCATATCGGCGACATGGCCGACGAAAATCGCATAGACGTCGGAGTTGTTGTAGAGCTTCAGCACCGAGAAATTGTTGGTGGCGAGGAAGGCCGGCCCTTTAAGGCCCGCAGGGAGCACGAGAAAGGCAGGATCGGCAAGCGCAGCTTGCGTAAAGGCGCTTGCGCCTGCGGCGGGGCCCCCCACGCGACTGACACCGAGCTTCACCCACTCTGCAATCGGCCGCGCCTTGTCGGGCCCTTGCAGGGTGCAATCGAACCCCGCTGGCAGCCGCACCTCATAGCCCCAGGGTTGCGTGCCATCCCAACCTTGGGTGTGCAAGGAATTGCCGGTCGAGGCGAGCGAGTCCACGATCGAGCCCCAAATGTCGCGCTTGCCGTCGCCGTCGAAATCGACCGCATAGTTCTCGAAATCCGTCGGCATGAACTGGGTGTAGCCCATGGCGCCGGCCCAGGAGCTTTTCAGCTGTGCCCGCGTTGCGTGCCCCTCTTGCAAGATCTTGAGGGCTACGATGAGCTGCTTGCGAAACTCCTCCGGTCTTCGTCCCATGAAGGCTTGCGTCGCGATGGCCCCGACCGCGTCATAGGGCGCGTCGATCTCGCCGAAGCCCGTCTCCCTCCCCCAGATTGCGACGATGACGCTCGCCGGCACGCCATATTGCTTTTGGATCGCCGTCAAAATCGGCCGCCATTCAGCGAGCTTGGCGCGTCCCGTTGCTGCGAGAGCGCTAAGCGTGCCGTCCTTGAAATAGTTGGCTGGGACATCGAACTCGGGCTGATGGCTCGGCGTCATCGCTTGCGCCAGAGCCTTGGGCAGGGGCGGACCGCCGGGCGCTGCGGGGTCGGGCAGGACAAGATGCGGCAGGGACCAGATGAGCTTCAGTCCCTTGAGATTGGCGTCGAAGGTCGCGCGGGAAACACCGGCCGCTTGCGCGTCGGGCCAAAGCTCTTGCAGCCATTGGGCGAAGCGCTGCTCCACCGCTCGCCGATAAGCGGCCACGTCGCCATCTGCCGCGGCTTCCGCGCCCCGCGCGAGCCAAGGCGGCAACAGCCAGACTACCATGATGATGGTGAGGACCGTTGCCAGCCCGCGTGCCGCACCCATCATGGCGTAAGACCTCCATTGTCGCGAGTCGCGAGATCAAGAGCGCGATTGTGGGGAGATCTTTTGGCGCTGAAAAGGCAAAAAGTGCGTTGCCGGGCGCTCTCGGTCGCGCCGGCGCTAGGGAGTCTTACGAGGCGGCGCCGCGATATTCGATCAGGCGCCGCTCCCAGGCGAGCGCATTGCTCACGATAGGTTCAGATCGTCATGGGTCGGATGCCAGCCGAGCACCTCACCGATGCGTTCGGCTCGAGCCACCAGCGCCGCGGGATCGCCGGGCCGGCGCGGGCCGAAGCGGACGGCAAAGTCGGTGCCCGAGGCCCGTTTCACCGCGGCGATCACCTCGAGCACGGAGAAGCCATTGCAGATGGGTGGCGTTTTGCGTCGACTGGCCGCTCCTGCCTTGCGGGGCGGCGCCCGCCACATTGAAATAGCGCAGGGCCACGTAGCGAATTGCATGGGCATGGCCCACATCGCGCAGCATGATCTCGGTCATCAGCTTGGAGCTGCCACAGGGCGAGATGGGCTCGAGCCGCGCGGTCTCGGCGACCCGGGTTCTCCTCTGACATGCCGTAGACCGCCGCGGTCGAGGAGAAGATGAAATGCGGCACCTTCATCTCCACTGCGCAGCCGATCAGGGAGCGCGACTTGCAGGTGTTGTTGATATAGTGGGCGAGCGGATCGGCGACCGAGTCCGGCACCACGATCGAGCCGGCGAAATGGATGATGGCGTCAACGGGATTGCGGAGCAGGATGGGTCGAACAAGGTTATGGTCGCCGATGTCCCCTTCGACGAATTTCGCCTCGTCGGGGACGGCTGAGCGAAAGCCCGTCGATAGATTGTCGAGAACGATGACGTCCTCGCCCACGTCGAGGAGGTCCAGCACCATATGGCTGCCGATATAGCCTGCCGCCAGTGACAAGAACGCCCATGCATCAACCTTGCGAGACGCCGCGGTTGCAATTCGCTGCTCGTTATCGGAAAGAGGTTGAGGGACCGTAATTGAGGCTGGGGTTCCCGCCCACGCTTGCCCATCCTTAATGTTAACGAGGACCTGAATGGCCGCTCCCGTCCGCAAGGCCGTGTTCCCTGTCGCCGGGTTAGGCACCCGTTTTTTGCCCGCGACCAAAGCGATCCCGAAGGAAATGCTGACCGTGGTCGACCGGCCGCTGATCCAGCACGTGGTCGACGAGGCGAGGGCGGCCGGCATCGAGCAATTCATCTTCGTCACCGGGCGCAACAAGGGCGCGATCGAGGATCATTTCGACAAGCAGGGGGAGCTGGAGCAGGCGCTCGCCGCCCGCGGCAAGAAAAGCGAGCTCGAAGCTCTTGCCCGCGATCTTCCGGCGCCGGGACAGACGAGCTTCACGCGGCAACAGGAGCCCCTCGGGCTAGGCCACGCCGTTTGGTGCGCGCGCGAGCTCGTGGGCCACGAGCCCTTCGCGCTGCTCCTTCCCGACGTGCTGGTGCAAAGCAAGGGCAAGGGATGCCTAGCGCAAATGCTCGAGGCCTATGGCAAGTACGGCGGCAACATCGTCGCCGTTGAGCCCGTGCCAGAGGACGAGCTCAAGAACTACGGCGTGGTGAGCGTGGGCCGAGGCGATGGCCGCGTGTTCCCCATCGACGGCATGGTCGAGAAACCGAAGCCGGGGTCTGCCCCCTCGAACCTCACCATTCTCGGCCGCTATATTCTGCAGCCCGAGATTTTCGACATCCTCTCGTCGCACGAAACTGGCGCCGGCGGCGAAATCCAGATCACCGACGCCATGCGGAAGCTGTTGCAGACCCAATCCTTCCACGCGCTGAAATATAAGGGGCGGACCTTCGACTGCGGCTCCCGACTGGGCTTTCTCCTTGCCAATGTGGCGTATGCGCTGGACCGCCCCGACGTCAGCGACGCCTTCGCCACCGAGCTCAAGAAACTGCTGTGAGGCGCCGGCGGGATGCCGCGATCACCGTCTGGGCGTGAGGCCGAACCTCACCTCGTCCTCGGTGAAATCGTTCGCGGCGACGGTGCTCGTGAAATCCGTATGCTCGTAGCGGCCGTAAACCGACACGACTGGATTGAAATAATAGTCGGCGGTGAGGCCTGCCTTCACCCTTTGGTCGACCTGCGGATCGCCGACATAGTCGGCAATTTCATAGGAGGCATACGTGCCAAGCACGAGAAAGCGTCAGAACGCATGCTGCAGCGACAAGTTGCGGTCGATGGCGCCGAGTGAATCGACCAGCGTCGTCTCGTCGATCTCGGAGCGGGCGAGGAACTCGAGCTTGAATCCAAGTTGTCATAATTGTAGTCGGCGAGTGTCTCCGACAGCTTCAGCGACAACCGGTTGAAGGTGTGGTCGACCGAGCCGATGATATGCTTTTGTGCAGATTGGTCTGATTGCCGGTGATGTCGGTCAGGCTGACCGAGTTGCGCCCCACTTGGGTCTGCGCCTGTTCCGCTTCGCCGCCAAGATGGGTCTGCAGCGTCACGTCTATGCGCCCCCGGAGCAGGAGCTGATAGATGCGGTCGTCCTCCACCGGAAAGCTCTCATACCAGCTCCGGTCGGCATTGATTTCGGCGGTGAAGGAATGCCGGCTCCGGTCGGATTGCAGCCTGAGCGTCGGCGCGACCTCATAAGGCAACGTCGGAATGGGGGTGCGTTTTCGTGCCGAGAACGTTGTGGGTGAGGATCATGCCGGTTTCGATTTTCGGAAACAGCATGAAGCTGCCCGCTCTGATTCCGATCGGGAGATAGGGGTCGAAGTCATGCGGCTCGGGCTGGAGCGCCGTGTGAAGGGCACGCTCTCGCCGATCGGCTCCTCAGGCAGCAGGCTGGCGCCCTCTTCCTCGATGATCTCCGATTCCACCTCGGCGCTCGGCTCGAGCGGCGGCAGCTCGTCGCCCATGCCGCCAAGGGGCGGGGGTTGCCCCGGCAAGGACCGACCTCGATCGACCAAGGCGCTGGGCGCGGCCTAGGATGGCCCCGCGCCTGGGGCCGTTGATCTCGGAAGCCTAGGGTGAATACAGTTAACGAGCCGTTTAGCCCTGTTCCGAAACGACCCAGTTCTTAGGGCGCGGGCGCGGCCGATCTGTGCTACATGAGGGGAGGCGAAACAGGGGGAGCGAGGTCATGGCGGTCGGTCTCAAACGTGACCGTTTTCCAGGCCCTGACGCGCGCGAGGCGATCGCCTCCGCCGCACGCACGGTTCAGCTCGAAGCCGAGGGCCTGAGCGCGCTCGAAGCGGCGCTCCGCTCCGAGCTCGTGGACAGTTTCGCCGAAGCGGTCGCCACCATTCGCTCCTGCCGCGGCCGGGTCATCGTCACCGGCATGGGCAAGAGCGGGCACATCGGGCTGAAAGTTGCCGGCACGCTCTCCTCCACCGGAACGCCCGCCTCTTTCGTGCATCCGAGCGAGGCGAGCCATGGCGATCTCGGCATGATCACCCGCGACGACGTGATCCTCGCCTTCTCCTGGTCGGGCGAGACCGTCGAGCTCGGCAATCTCGTCTCCTATTCGCGCCGTTTCGCCGTGCCCCTCATTGCCGTGACGTCGAACCCGGACTCGACCCTCGCCAACGCGGCGGAGGTGGTGCTGGCGCTGCCCCAGAGCAGGGAAGCCTGCCCGCACGGGCTTGCGCCGACCACGTCCACGGTGATGCAGCTCGCGCTCGGGGATTGCCTCGCCATCGCGCTGCTGGAAAGCAAGGGCTTCACGGCGCGAGACTTCAGCCTTCTGCATCCCGGGGGCCAGTTGGGCGCCCGGCTCAAATTCGTGGGCGACCTGATGCACAAGGGCGATCGCCTGCCCCTTGCCACCGCCGACGCCACCATGGCCGAAGCCCTCGTGGTCATGACCGAGAAGGCGCTCGGCTGCCTCGGCGTGCTCAACGGCGATGGCTTGCTCGCCGGGATCATCACCGACGGCGACCTTAGGCGGCATATGGGCGACGGCCTGCTTGCGCGGCGCACCGGAGACATCATGACGGCTGCGCCCAAGACCGTGACGCCCGACCTTTTGGCCAGTGCCGCGCTCGAGATGATCAACACCTCGAGCATCACCGCTCTTTTCGTCGTGGAAGACGGGCGCCCGGTGGGCATCATTCATATCCACGATCTTTTACGCGCGGGCGTCGCCTAAGCCGGCATTAAGCGGCAATTAGCAGGCGCGTGCTATCGGTGAGCCTTCAGCTCGGGCTGAAGGAGAATCTCTCCATGCGGCTGGCCATGCCGATACCAATGCCTCGATCGGAGCCCTAACCGCGCTCGCGGGGGGTCTTACTGCTATTGTCACTCAGCGCTTGCTCGGCGGGTGCTGTCGCGGGGGCCGCAGTCGGCACCGCAAGCCTCACCGCCAAAACCACGGTGAAGGCCGGTGTCCCCGCGATACGCGTGACCGGCCGCGCGGTGGGAGCTACGGCGCGCACCGTCTCGGGCCGCGGGGGTGCTCGGTAGAAGCGAGGCGTTCGGCTTTTTGCAGCCAATGCGCATCTCTCCAGCACGAAGCAGAAGGGTGGCGACGTTCGGTGACGACGCAATCGGTTGACGTTCTCGTCATCGGCGGCGGTATTCACGGCGCCGCCGTCGCTCGCGACTCTGCCGGCCGCGGCCTCAAGGTCATGCTCGCCGAGAGAGGCGACTACGCCTGCGCCACGTCCTCGGCATCGTCCAAGCTCATTCACGGCGGTTTGCGCTATCTCGAGCAGTTTGAGCTTTCGCTGGTACGGGAGTCGCTCGTCGAGCGCGCCGGGCTGCTCAAGACCGCGCCGCATCTGGTCGAGCCGATCCGCTTCCTCCTGCCGATCTATCGCTGGCAGCAGCGCCCGGCGTTCATGCTGCATGCGGGGCTCGGCCTTTACGACCTCCTTTCCATCGGTGACGGCCTGCCGGCAAGCGGAAGTCTAAGCCCGCAAGAGGTCGCGAAGCTGCCCCGGCTCCGCGGCGAAGGCCTGACCTCCGTGCTCCATTATCATGACTGCCAAACCGACGATTCGCGGCTCGTTCTCGCGGTGCTGCTCGATGCGCGCGCCCGCGGCGCCGATATCAAGAACCGGCGCGGCGTGACGGCGATCGAGCCGCTTGAAGATGGCTACGCCATCGAGCTCGATGAGCGCGGGGCGCGAGCCCGCGTCGATGCCCACTTCGTCGTCAATGCGAGCGGACCCTTTGTCGCCGGCGTCGACGCCATGAGCAGCGTCGCGCCGCCCGCGCGCCCCTTGAGGCTCCTCCGCGGCAGCCATATCGTGCTCAAAATGCCCACGCCTCCGGAAGCAAACGCCTATACACTGCAGGATGCTGAGGACCGGGTCGTGTTCGTGCTGCCCTGGCTCGATCGGCGCTTCCTCGTCGTCGGCACCACCGAGGTGCCACAACAAGGCGACCCGGCGGCGGCGGTCTGCTCGGCGCAAGAGCAGACCTATCTGCTCAAGGCCTACAATCGCTACTTCGCGCCTGCCGGCGGTCCGGCGACCGCTGCCGATATCGTCTGGACCTGGTCCGGCGTCCGCGCGCTGCAAGACGATGGCGGGAAGCGCCCGAGCCGCGTGACGCGGCGCCCTGCGCTTGCCACGGCCACCAACGGCGCGGGCGGCTTCGTGACCCTCTATGGCGGCAAGCTTACCACCCACCGGGTCTTTGCCGAGGACGTGCTCGACGCGCTCCGGGCGCTCGGCGCGGGCGCCGGAGGTCCTTGGACCAAGGACGTTCCGCTGCATGGCGGGAGCCTGTCGCGCGATGCGCTTCTCGCTCTCGCCTCGCAACGCCCGTCAGGCATTCCCCGCGAGGTCCGCCATCGTTGGGCCTTCACCTATGGCGATCAAATCCAGGCTCTCTACGACCGGATCGCGCGCGACCCCGGGCTTGCGTCAGAGATCGCGCCGGGCGTCCCCCTCGCGGAACTCACTCACGCGGCGGAGGTCGAGGACGCCATGACAGGAGAAGATTTTCTCCTCCGGCGCACCAAGCTGCACCTGACCCTCAACCAGCGAGGCCGAGACGCTGTCGCGGCCTGGTTCGAGCCAGATACCCGGTCGCGCTCAAACACATAGTTGCCTTATGCTGAAACGCAACCCAGAACGGACCGACATGTCCATGTACACCGTTCACAAAGGCAGGCGATACCGCGCGGCGATCTCGCTGAGATGGTGGGAGCAGGTCGCCACCAATAAGATGATCGCTCAGCAGCTGCGTGAGTTGGTTTTGCCGAGGTGAGCGTCGCGGGAGACGGCTACAGCCGTCAAGCCGAGGCGCTCTGGCCAGGTCCCGATACGACGGCAGAAGTGCCGTCCCAGGTCAGCTCGATTCAAGAATCGAGGTTTGAGCGCCCCGCCTCCGACTAAGCGGCTTCCGCGGCGCCGGCCGGGGCGACCTTGAGCAAGGTCCCATCTGCGCCGAGGACGCGCACGCGCGTGCCCTTCGGCAGCTCTGGCCCTTTCACCCGCCAAATGCTGTCGCCGATTTTGACGCTGCCGCGGCCATTCACGATCGGGTCGACGAGATCAAAGCACTGGCCGATTTGCTGGACGGCGCGGTCATTGAGCAGCGGCCGCTCGCTTTGCAGCGGGTGCTTCCGCAAATATTTCAGCGCGATCAACACCGCTGCGAGCGCAAGTAGGCAGAACCAAACCAGCTGCCATTGCCAGCCGATGTCGAAGGTAAAGGCGAGCAGGCCGGTGACGGCGGCAGCGAGGCCGAACCACATGAAGAAGATACCGGGCGCCGCCACCTCGAGCACGAAGAGGACCGCGGCGAGGATCATCCAGTTCCAGGGCCCGAGCGCAAACAATGCAGTCATGGCGTCAAATCCTTCGGAAGGCCTAGACCGTTGGGACCGCGCCACCGACGCGAGGGACCGCGCCAGCTGGCTTCGCCGGAGCAGACGGCGAGGCGGAATTGCCGCCCCTGTCGCCGAACGCTTCGCGCGCGATCTCGGCAACGCCCGCGATCGCGCCGATCACCGAGGTGGCCTCGATCGGCAGGATCAGCACCTTTTGATTTTTGGCCTCTGCCAGCGCCTTCAGCGCGCCAACATAATTGTTGGCGACAAAATAGTTGATCGCCTGCACGCTGCCCTTGGCTATGGCATCGCTGACCACTTGCGTTGCTTTGGCCTCGGCTTCCGCTGAGCGCTCGCGCGCCTCGGCGTCGCGATAGGCGGCCTCGCGGCGGCCTTCGGCGGCGAGGATCTGCGCCTGCTTGGCGCCTTCGGCCTTGAGGATCTGTGACTGCCGCTCTCCCTCGGCGACGAGGATCGTAGCGCGCTTGTCGCGCTCGGCCTTCATCTGCCGCGCCATGGAATCGACGAGATCGCGCGGCGGCTCGATGTCCTTGATCTCGATGCGGGTGACCTTGACGCCCCAATTGCTGGTGGCGTCGTCGACCACCTTCAACAGGCGATGGTTGATCTCGTCGCGCTGGGAGAGGAGCTCGTCCAGAACCATCGAGCCCATCACCGTGCGGATATTAGTCATGGTGAGGTTGAGGATGGCGGACTCAAGATGGGTGACCTCGTAGCTCGCTTGCGCGGCGTCGAGCACCTGGAAAAAGGCGATTCCGTCCACCTTCACCATGGCGTTATCCTTGGTGATCACCTCCTGGCTCGGCACCTCAACCACCTGCTCCATGACATTGAGCTTGCGCCCGATGCGATCGATGAACGGGATAATGATGCTAAGCCCAGGCCGCAGGGTGCGGGTATAGCGGCCGAAGCGCTCGACCGTGTAGTTCCACCCTTGCGGCACGACTTTAACGCCCGCGGCGACGACGGCGATGAACAGAACAAGCAGAACCAGGACGAAGACATTGAAGCCGAGCATTGGCCCCCTCCCAGGTGTCGGACGAGCTAAGCGTCGTCAGCTATAGGGCACTCGCCTTCCTTCGGCAGCCAATAGATGGGAGCGAGGCGAGCGGTTTGTAAGGGTTGCGCTGCCGCCCACACTCGGGGGCGAAGGACAAGGAAGGGCAAGACGAGAGTCGCCCGCTAATGCGGGAGGAGCTTGGCGATTTCATTGGCGGCTGCCCGCGCGGCAGCATCGGCGGCAGCGCCCCATTTCCGGTCGAGAGCGCCCTTGCGCACGAGCTTGGTCTGCGACACGCCACCGAGCGTGTTGCCATCCGGAGCGAAAACGGTCCAATCGATGCGGACGCTCTGCCTCCCGCCATTGGCCGCCGTCACCCGGACGATGCCTTCCACCGAATAGACGTTCGTCGCTTGCGCTCTTCCAGGTTTCACCCCGACCGCGGAGAGGCGCTTGGCGAGAGCGGCAGTCAGCGCCTGCTCGCCGTCGCCTGGAGCGCCGGCAACGGCGACATAGGCAAGCGGCGCCTCGTCTGACTTGGTTGCGTCCTTCTCGACGCCAAAGGCAACAGGCATTGGCCCCAGGAGCAGCAAACTGCAGCAAAAAGCGAAGAGAGTGCCGCGTATCATCTGTGGACTCGCCAGAACCCCAACAGCTCTTCAACTAGCCCTAGCAGGACCGTTTGGCGCGCCGAAGCTCGGCGAGCTTGCGATCGATGGCACCCGCGGCCATTCTCCCGTCGCGATGGCGACGTTGCTACCATAGGTGCCCCGCACGAGGCTCAAGACCACAAGCGCCGGTGCCACCGATTGGACGCCGGCGAGCAGCCTTTGGTCGTTCTCGGCCTTCTCCCGTTCAAGGGCTGCGATCTGCCGGTCGATGCGCGAGCAGTTGGGCCTGATCGCCTCAATGTCGCGCATGGCCATGGGCGTGGCGCAAGCCGTCAACACCAAACCCAACACTGGCAGCAGCGGTTTGTGCGCTTTCATGATCGCCGCCCCCTGCGATCGTCATCCCGGAATTCAGACCCAGCCCTTCAACTCGCGCTCGATCAAGTGCACGAGCACGCAGATGCCGCCCGTGCTATCGTTGAGGCAGGGAATGAAGCTGAACTGCTCGCCGCCATGCTCGAGAAAGATCTCCTTGTTCTCCCCCCCGATCTCCTCGAGCGTCTCGAGGCAATCGGCTGCAAAGCCAGGCGTGACGATCGCCAAGCGTTTCACGCCGTCGCGCGCCAGCGCCTCGACGGTCTTGTCGGTGTAGGGCTGCAGCCATTCCGCACGGCCGAAGCGAGACTGAAAGGTGAGCTTGAGCTTGACGCCAGGAGATCCCAGCGCTTCGCGTAAGCGCTCCGTGGTCAGCATGCATTGCCCCATATAGGGGTCGCCCTTGTCGACATAGCTCTTGGGCAGCCCGTGATAGGAGGCGAGAATCACCTCTGGCTCCCAGGCTAGCCTCGCAAGATGCGCCCTGATGGACTCCACGAGTGCCCCGATATAGACGGGGTCCGCGGGATAGGCGGGCACGGTCCGAACCGCCGGCTGGCAACGCATCAGCTTCAGCGAATCGAAGGCCTTGTCGTTCACGCTCGCGGTGGTGGACGCCGAATATTGCGGATAGAGCGGAAAGATCAGCAAACGGTCGCAGCCTTGCGCTTGCAGCGCCTCAATGCGCGAGGTGATGCAGGGGCTCCCGTAACGCATCGCCCAATCGACGACCAGCTCCGAACGAGCCGCGAGCGCCGCTGCAACCTTCTCGCTTTGGGCGCGGGTGATCGTGCGCAAGGGCGATTCGTTCAAGTCCTCATTCCAGACCGCCCGGTATTTCTCACCGCTTCTCGATGGTCTGATCGTGAGGACGATAAAATTGAGGATCGCCCACCACAGAGCCCGGTTCGTCTCGATGACGCGGGGATCGGAGAGGAACTCCTTGAGGTAGCGCCGCACCGACCAGTAGTCCGTGGCGTCCGGCGTGCCGAGATTGACGAGGAGCACGCCGATCTTGCTGGCGGGGTCTCCGACGACGCCAACCGGCGCAACCCCCGGCGCAAAGCCCTTGGCGGGCGCTCTCTCGTTCATCCACGGCACTCCACCAAGCCTAGTGGCGCTTAGATAGAGCATCGCGGAAAAAGCGGCTAGAGCGTGATCCGGAAAAGTGAGTACCAGCGTTTGCGAAAAGAGCGTCTCAAACAAGAAGGNAAGGCACCCCGCGATCAATTTGCTGCGATTTNCGCTCTATCCTCGGGGGGCNATACANCGAAACCCAAAAAAAANCGATGCTTAATGGGTCGCCTGGCTGCGCCCCTGATTCTCCTCGCGCACATGCATCAGGGCCATAATTANGAGGTAGGCTAGAAAGTTGCGTCCTTGATCTTGAGCGATCACAATTAATGTCTCAAGCATCCGCTCTAGATCGTCGGGACTTGGATCGCGCACAAACTGCCCGGTGGGGACTATCATGTCCTCATCAGTCATTGAGGGCCGCTCGTCTCGGAAGTGTNTTGAGGCCAAACTATATACTGTCACGAAACAATGGCAGGAGGGATTGACAATTGGGGTAGAGTACTTGACCTCGCTCCATAAGGGCGGGTCAGCCAGTGCACAATCTTCGGCTGTATGACGGAGCAGGGGATGGCGCCATTCGTTCGACCTGACTCGAGTGCGATGCCGATCAACACCGTCCCCGGTGAGCATCGCATTAGGGCGCTTGTCTTGTCGGGATTGCGAGAAATGCTGCGGGGCTACAGTGCCGAGTTCCTTCCTGTCTTGCAGGAAGTTGAGCTCCCCGTGGAGGTCGTTGGGGACGAATTCGCTTGGATCTCGCTCGAGAAATTCGCAAAGCTCCTTACCGCTGCTGCGCGTGTCACGGGTGACCCCTATTTTGGCCTGAAGCATGGGGCCAGCGGACGTTTCACCAGCAATCCGCTCGGCTACCTCATGGCCAATGCCCCCGATCTCAAGACTGCGCTTCGATCCTTTGCTTACTTTCAACCCGTGCTGAGCAGCAACAGCCTCGAATTCGTCGAGAGCGCCGGCGGCGGCCGCCTCGAATGGTCCTATCCGGTGACCGTGCCAAACATCGTCCAGCTCACCGATTTCGTGCTGATGCGCTTTGTCGCGCGGATCCAATCGGCGGCGGGAAGCGCCTGGCGTCCCGTCTCGGTGGGCGTGACGCATCGGCAGCCTCCCGATCTCGCCGAATATGAGCGGCGCCTGGGACCGCGCATCGCCTTTAATCAACCCGTGAACAGCATCGGGATTGCAGGCCCGACCCTCTCGCTACCGATGCCCCATGCCGATCCTCAGCTCTTCAAGCTCGTCGCCCGATTCTGCGAAGAGCAGCTCGAACGGCAGAAAGCCGCCGACCATCCGCTCAATCGTATCCGCGAGGCGATGATCCGCTCCCTGCAGCACGGCAGCTTCGGGCCCAAATGCGTTGCCAACGAGCTCGGGCTCACGCCGAACGGCTTGCATCGCCGTCTCAAGGCGGAAGGCACAAACTTCCAGCGCCTGCTCGACGACACGAGGCGCTGCCTAACCCACCGCTATCTGTTAGAGACATCGCTCAAGCTCACCGACATCGCCGCGAGGGTCGGCTATTCCGAGCTTAGTGCCTTCAGCCGCGCGGCGCGACGCTGGTTCGGCACGAGCCCCCGCTCCTTCCGCCGCCGGCCGCCTAATCTTGACGCTGCGGCCTGAGCAGCGTCTCGGCGTCTTCGAGAATTTGCGCGTGATCGAAGGCGAGCGCGAGACTCCGCCAATCCGCGATCCATTCGGCGCTCGCCGCGTCGGACCCCGACTGCGGGCTTAGCGCGCGCGGCAGCATGGCGGCATAAGCGACGCTGACCGTATGACCGCGCGGGTCGCGGCTGGGATCTGAATAGACCCCGACCAGGCGAAGCTCGCCGACCTCGATGCCCGTTTCCTCGCGCACCTCGCGCCGGCAAGCGGCCTCCGTCGTTTCGCCGATCTCGACGAAGCCGCCTGGAAGCGCGTAGCCGCCGGCATAGGGATCGTGCCCGCGGCGGATAAGCAACACGCGCCCCTCAGGATCGTAGATCGCGCAATCGGTCGTGAGCGCTGGCGTCTTCGGCATTGCCATGGGCAGGCTCGCTTCCATCGCGGGATCTGAGAAGGCCACGCTTACGATAGCAGCTTTTGGCGGGAGCACGCCGGTCTAGCCACCGTTCTCCACCTCCGAAAGCCGGCGCGACTCCTTGAGTGCAATGCCGAGCAGATAAGCGAGGAAGCGAACCCCGGGCCCGGGCCTTCCGCACCAAGGGGGCAAGCTCCCCGGCAATGCGGCAAGCCGTTTCACGCTGCTTCCCTAGCCCGGGAGGGGTCCCACTCGCTTGGTTCAGAACATGGTACGCTGCCCCGCACTCCTGGTCGTCCGGGCTTACCGGACTACCGCGCCTCGCGCGTCGTGCTGCTGCGGATCGATATGTTCCGTGTACAGCGTTTTATGCCGAGCTCTCGCCTTGCCAATCGATTTCTCGGCAACCGGTAACCCATTTTCAAGCTTAACCGGCAAGCGAGGTCACGCTGCCGCGGTCGTCAGCTCTTCGGCTGCGGAACGATGCGCAAATACGGCTTCTGGGCCTTCCACCCGTCCGGGTATTTCTTGCGGGCCTCCTCATCGGACACGGAGGGGACGATAATGACGTCCTCGCCGCTCTTCCAGTTCACCGGCGTGGCCACCTGATGCTTGGCGGTAAGCTGCAACGAGTCGATCCCCCGCAGGATCTCATCGAAATTGCGGCCCGTGCTTGCGGGATAGTTGATCGAGAGCTTGATCTTCTTGTCCGGGCCGACGATGAACACCGAACGCACCGTAAGCGTGTCGCTGGCATTGGGATGGATCATGCCGTACAGGTAGGCGATCTTGCGGTCGGCGTCCGCGATCATCGGGAAGTTCGGCGCCATGCCTTGCGTCTCCTCGATGTCCTTCGACCATTGCCGATGCGCATCGAGTGGATCGACGCTGAGGCCTATGACCTTGACGCCGCGCTTGTCGAATTCCGGCTTGAGCCTCGCAGTATAGCCGAGCTCGGTGGTGCAGACCGGGGTGAAGTCCTTGGGGTGGGAGAACAACACGCCCCAGGAATTGCCAAGCCATTCGTGAAACTGGATATAGCCTTCGGTGGTGTCGGCCTCGAAATCCGGGGCGATATCGCCGAGTTGGAGTGCCATCGTACCCTCCATCGCTTAGGTTGAGGCGGAGGACCCCACGCCCTCGTTGGACCTCATCTATTCTGCCGACAATTAGGCTGCTCTCGTCGCTCGCCGCAATCCTGCGCGACAAATAGAAATAGGTTTCTTGCCTTCTCCGCAAGAGGAGCATGGCCGTCCCAACTTGGCGCCACTCACGCGATTGCTCAAACGAAGGGCCCGCGAAACCAAATTCGCGGGCGCTGCCCCTAGTTTGAGCCGCCAGTGCGCCCCAGGGCTCAGGCGACGGCGCGCCGCTCATGTCGGCCTTCGCGCACCTCCTCGATGATCTTGGCACAGAAGGCTGGGAGATCGCCTGGGTTGCGGCTCGTGATCAGTCCCTGATCGACGACGACGTCCTGATTGACCCAGTTTGCCCCGGCATTCTTCACGTCGGTCGCCATGGAGTGATAGGAGGTCATCTTGCGGCCCTTGGCGAGACCCGCCTCGACAAGCACCCAGGGCGCATGGCAGACGGCGGCGAGCGGCTTCTTGGTCGCGTAGAAATCGCGCACGAAGGCAACGGCACGTTTGTCGGCCCGGAGCAGGTCGGGATTGATCTGACCGCCTGGGATGACAAGGGCGTCGTAGTCGTCGACGCTCACCTCGTCGAGGGTCCTGTCGACCTCGATCGAATCGCCCCAGTCATCGTGCTGCCATCCCCAAATCTTGCCTCCTTTGAGGGAGACGATGTCCACCTCGTCTTCGAGCGTCTGCTTCGGCACCATCAGCTCCGATTGCTCGAAGCCGTCGGTGGCGAGGATCGCGATCTTCTTGCCTGTGATGTCACTCATGAGAACAACCTCCTTGTTAGGTCGTCTTGAGTAACGCTCGGATGCGGGGATTGTTTCGCCGCAGGCGAACCCGCCCGCGGCCGCGCACGCGCCGACCTACAACGATGCAATAACCCTCTTTAGCCTGTCCGCAACAGCCGCCGCGATCGCCTTCAGTTGCGGGTTGTCGATCGCCCATCGAGCCACCGGGTCGACCGCGGCGATTTCCACCCTGCCGTCGCCGAATCGCCGACATCGATGCCACCGGGTCGACCGCGGCGATATCCACCCTGCCGTCGCCGATTTCCTGCACCACGACATTGCAAGGCAGCATCGTACCGACCTTGTCCTCGAGCTGCAGCGCCTGATGGGCGAGCGTCGGGTTGCAGGCGCCGAGGATCTTGTAGGCTCGGAAATCAACCCCGAGCTTCTTGCGCAGCGTCTTCTTGACGTCGATTTCGGTGATGATGCCGAAGCCCTCCACTTTGAGCGCGTCGGTCGTGCGCCGAACCGCATCGTCGAAGCCGAGGGGTAAAGTGGCGCTGAAATAATAGGTCACAGCTTCGCCAATGGGATCGATATCCGCGCGGGGCCTTGGCACATAATCCCCGTCGAGCCTCGGATCAGCTGATCTGCGACCTGTTTCTGAGCGTCGCTCGGCGCCGCATAGAGGGGTTTCAGGGCCTTCACTGTCGCACGAAAGGCGTCGAGCCGCGCCGTCAGAAATTGCTCATGGGCATCGAGGCGGTCGGGGAGGCTCGGTTCAGTTTCCCCTCTGGCTCATCATCGAGACGCAGCGGGACGATAGTGCCTGGGCGTTGCCCCGAACCGCGTTCGCATAGTCATTCCAAAGTGATTCTTGCTCGGGGGTGATTTCGATCTCCGCTTTCAGGAAGGCAAGATGGCCTTCGATATGACCGGTCATCATCGTGCATATGGATGCATCGCTTTGCTTCTGGCCCATGCCCTGCATCATGCCCTGGCGACCCATCATCGAGCCTCGATCATTCCTTGACCCATCGTGGAGCCGCTTTCCGGCTAGTTCTCTTGCTGCGCATTCGCGCCACTCGTCACCGCCACCGCTGCCAACACGGCAAAGATCACCGTCAGAACCTTGGTTGCGTTCATTGCCTCACTCCCACTGAATATGCGTTCTATCCTCCGAGCCCTGCAGCCGTGTCGTTGAGCCAAATCAATCCTCAAACTCGGCAACTCGGTCGTCTTGCCACGGAAGCGGCGTGCATCAGAACGGCCGCGCCGGTCCCAACGAGGCGGCGAACAGAATCACCCCGAACAGCAGGATCAGCGCCGAGCCGCCAATGGCGCAGACGTTCCAGACGGCGTTGGCCCAGGCGCCGCCCGTGCCGCCAAGCTTCAGCGCAAGCTCGCGCGAGCCAAGCGCTAGCGTCGCGAGCACTGCGACGGTGATAGCGGTGCCGAAGGCCATGGCGAAGGTCGCGGCAACGCCTGCCCAGAACAGGCCTTGAGTCAGCGCGAAGACAAGCACGAGGACGGCGCCCGAGCAGGGCCTCACCCCGACCGAGAACACCACCGCCATGATCTTGCGCCATGAGAGCGGCCCGGATACGGCTCGCGGGTCGACGATATGGTGGCAGACCTCTCCCTCGGCATGGTCGTGAGCATTGCCGTGATCATGATCATGGTGATGGTGATGATCGTGGTCATGGTCATGATGATGATCGTGACCGTGACCGTGCTCAGCGAGAGGCGCCGGGGCCGCCGAGCCAACCGCTCCTCTGTGCCAACGGCGCCAGATGCGGACAAGCTGAGTCGTCAGCAGCCAAAGGCCCACAAGCGCGATCAGGGCGTAGCTTACGCTTTCGAGCTGGAGCGACCACGACTTGATGGCCATTCCGCTCGCGTTGAGCGCGATGGCGAGCACGCCGACGAGAGCAACAGCCGTCACTGCCTGCATCGCCGCGGCGATGAAAGAGATGAGCACCCCGCGCCGCACCGTTTCCTCATTGGCTACAACATAAGAGGAGATGATCGTCTTGCCGTGGCCTGGACCCACGGCGTGGATCACACCATAGAGGAAGCTCAGCGCCGCCAGGCCCACGGCCGCGGCGAATGCATTCTCGGTCTTGAGACGCATGACGCCCGTGGCGAGCTCACCTTGCATGGTCTGCTGCGTGTCTACCACCCAGCTAACGATGGCGCCGAGGGCCCCCGGGGCGTGCAATGGCGCTGCTTGTGGTGGCCCGAAAGCCGACGGCGCGCTCGGGGGCGCGAATGTCGAGGGGGGCGCTGCCGGGGCGCTCTGTCTCGAGCCAGTTTGAGCCGCGAACGGACTGAGCGGCTTCGCCTCGGCGTGCGCGGCGGCCGTCACCACTAGCAGGGCCACGGCGAGGAGCAGGAAGGCCGCGGCTGTACGACCTAGGAAGGAGCGCTGCCGCATTTCACCACCACCGTCTGGGCAAACTGGGAGCCGAAATTGCTGTTGGGGCCAAGCTGACTGAAAAAGGCTTCGCTCAGAGCCTTGGCGTCCTCCTCCGACTCGGCGTCTGGTTTCTTGATCTCCGCGGTGCAGCCTTTGGTGCCGGTCCCCGACAATTTGACCGGCGCCTCGATGGCAAAACCAAAGGCGACGAAGAAGGATGGGTCATAGACGTCGACCTGCACGGGCTGGCCGTGGGTATCAAGCGGCGTCTCGAGCGGCAAGGTGAAATGGAGGGTAAGCAGGCCCTTCTCGTAGTCGAGCCAATAGTCCTCCGGAGGCTTTAGCGGCAGGTTGTCCGCGTCACCGATGTGCACGAAGGTGAAATAGTCGAAATCCTTGAGCGAGTTGACGTTGACCTCGGCGAGCGGCTTGAGCTCCTCCTTGGAGAAGACGCCGTCGCCATTGGTATCGAGCCCCTGCACCGCCATGGCGGAGTAAAACTCGTCGAAGGTCCAGGCTTGTCGAATGCCGATAATTTGCTGTTTTGCGTCGAGGACTATTTCCGAGCGCACCGTGGCCCAGACATGGGGATGTGCGTGGCTCGAGCGGGCAAAACTACAACAGGCCGCGACCGCAAGCGCTGCCATCAGTACCCGCTGGCACTTGGCTAAGCCCTGCGGCGACAAAGCCTAAGCTCCTTTGCAATTGAACTCTTGCTAGGCGCCAATTATGGAGGTTTGGAGGCTGTCGACCGAGCGACGACGGGTCATCCTGTCGCGGGGCGACTGAGGTGCTTGGACGCTATCCGTAAGCTTGCCAGGTGACGACGACCCGTGTGCCGACCCCGACTCGGTCATAGAGGTCGATGACATCGGCGTTGTACATGCGGATGCAGCCATGTGAGACCTCTTGTCCGACGGTCCAGGGCGCATCGGTGCCGTGGATGCGATAGGTGGTGTTCCCGAGATACATGGCGCGCACGCCTAACGGATTGAGAGGATGGCCGCCAGGGACATAGGCGGGCAGCGTCGGGTTCTCACGCCGCATGTCCGGCGTGGGCGTCCAGATGGGATTAACCCGCTTCTCGCTAATGAAGGTGACGCCCGACCAGCGCGCCTCCCCCATCGGCGCGCCGATCGGATAGCTGATCGCCCTTTGATCAGGGAGGACGTAGTAGAGCTTCCGGTCGGCAAAGCTCACCACGATGGTCCCGGGGTCGGCCTTGGGCGTGAAGACCACGAGCCGCTTGCCGCTTGAGGCCGCATTGGGTGTGCTTTTGAAGAAATCGAAGAAGCTTGCCGATGCTGGGCCTGGCAGTACGGCACTGAGCATGGCCGCTGCCGCGATAGAGGCCGCGGCGCGGGTGAAGCTGACGATACGCATCGCAATCCCCCATCGCTTTGTCCTCTACTTGTCGCCGATTCGTGGTTACCGGAATGCAAATGCGAGGGTGGCTGGCCGGGGGGCAGATTGCAGCAGTCGTTCAGCTTGCACTGCGGCGGGCGAGCTCGGCGCGCGCGGCTTCGGCCAAGAAGCGCGAACGGTTATCGGCGACCTCATTCGCCCGAGGTTTTCTGGATACTTTTCAACGTTCCGATCGGTAGATCTTTTACCGGGTGCGGGATCGTGAACCTTTCCCGACTTGTCTCGTGCTTGAAATGCACGTGGCTACCGGTCTGATCCACGCGATACCAGCCATCCCGCTCGAGAGCACGGATTACGTCTTTCGAAGTACGCTTCATGAGTAAATCCCATCATTGTCTGATAGCCGCTGCCCATGAGACGTGCTCCTTTCCCAATCATTTTTACACACTCTATACACATCGCCTATGCAATCGGTCCCAACCCCTTAGTCACCTTGACTCTCGTTCCGACTCTCATTAGAACAAAATAGGAACGAAATTCGGAGTTTGGTGCCGTGCGTAACAACGTTCCAGGTGGTGAAAACGTCGGTGAGTTTCCGCCTTCTGGCGTTGAGAGAGCAGGCGGGGCAAGGGGCGAAGGTCTGATCGAGCGCTTGCGCAGGCGTATCCGAGCGCTCGAGCAGGTTTCCGTGTCTCTGGCCTTTCCCCCCGCACCGGGCGCGGGCCTTCCCCGCCCCGCCTGCTCCCTTCTTCTCTCTCCCTGCATCGTGTCTTCTTACCCCTCCCCCCTTCCGGGGAAGGAAGCACCTCCCCTGAGCAAGCTTGCGGCGGGCGGGCTGCACGAGATCAGGGCTGCCGCTTACCGCGATCAGCCTGCAGCACTCGCCTTTGCCCTGGCCTTTCTCGGCGAGCGTTTGGCCCGGCGAGACAGTGCCTCGCCCGTACTGTGGTGCCTGATGGAGAGAGCCGCGCGCGAATGGGGCGCCCCTTACGGTCCGGGCCTGCTCGCCTTCGGTCTCGACCCAGCCCTTTTTCTCATCGTCGAGACGCGCAATACGCTGGACGCGGCCTGGGCCCTGGAAGAAGGACTGAAGAGCGGGGCCTTCGTCGCCGCCCTGGGACAGGTCGAGGTCGAGGTGCCGCTCGTCGCCAGGCGTCTTGGGCTTGCCGCCCAAACGAGCCGCACCCCCTGTCTTCTCCTCTCCGGGCATCAGGGAGGCGGTCTGCCCGGGACGCTTACCCGCTGGCGCATCGGGGCGGCGGGAAGCAGCCTCGCCTCCTTCGATGCTTCCGCTCCCGGCGCGCCCTGCTGGCATCTCACGCTTGAGCGCTGCCGGGGGACAGCACCGGAGCGAAGCTGGACTGTGGAGTTTAGTCATGGCGCGTATGGTTTCCGTCTGGCTGCCGCATTTGCCGATCGAGCGGCTCAAGCGGGAAAGCCGAGGCGAGCCCTTTCTGGTTGATCGGCCCTTCGCGCTCGTCGGAAGCGAAGAGCGCGGGCTCGTGCTCACGGCCCTCAATGCGGCAGCCATGCGCGCGAGTCTCTCTGCCGGCCTGGGGCTGGCCGACGCCCGCGCCATCTGTCCGCATCTCGCCACCGCGCCGGCAGAGCTTGAGAAAGATGCGGAAAGCCTAATCGCGCTCGCCCGCTGGTCGAGCCGTTACAGCCCTTCCCTCAATGTCGACGGCAGGGATGGGTTGTGGCTC
>JGI12270J11330_10000159_pt1 | contig 50532 bp, 46 predicted proteins | sample PeaSoiMetSII2010_FD_11330 | JGI IMG/M metagenome (IMG submission 11330)
AAGTTCAGAGTCTTCAGGGGCTAAAGCCCAATTCATTCTACGGGCTTTACGCCGGGGCTGAAGCCCCGGCCTCCTAAAGAGAAATGCAAGGAACTTCCGGGGCGGCACACTAGCGACTCCCGGATGTCGGCCACTCTTCCACAACTCGGTTCTTTCCGGATGCCTCATATCTGCAGTTAGTTGAGCACTCGCCAGGTAGAGCTCCAGCCACCACAACGGCCTCGGCATCAGGGAACTCGGCAACGTGCCGCGGAGCGACCGAATTCTGACCGCCTATTCCTCCAATCTCATCGGGAATAAGGTTATATTTAGACTACGCGACAAGATCCTTGGCCTGCCTCCCCGTGCTCGGCGGATTGGAATTCAAATCATGCGTCTTATGAAATCGATCGTCTTGTTTTTCGCAATTGCGTTCACCTTGGCTGCGCAAAGCCAGACGGACAGTTCGTTCTGCTCGATGAGCGCCGACCGTTCCATAGCTGTCAAAACCAAAGCAACCGTAGTCACAAAAATCAAAGGCGACATCGGTCGTATCACGGGTTACTTGGGCGCTGAGCATTGGATGAAGAAAAAAATTCCCTACGAAACTTGGGATCAGATCACTGCGCGGTTTACGAAAGACATTATTAACAACACAGCTTTTCCTCCACGCGATCATGGTCAACCCAGTTTGATTAAAGAAGACGGTTACCGGAATGAAATGGCCGCTCTCCTTTCAAAGCCTTTTGGGTTTCAATGGAGCGCGGGAAATCAGTTGGACATTCTCGTCAACGGCCGTGCGTCTTTCACAAAACGTAAAGAGCTGATCGATCATGCGCAAGAGTCGATCTATATCTTCTCGTGGGCTTTTTATGACGATGGCACGGGCTGGGATTTTGCCGACTGGCTGATTAACGCGAAACTCAAGCGTCTCTGCGCCGGTGGTGACCTTGAAATCAAAATCGTCGTGGACGGCAACGTGGCCAAACCAGTGGGCTACCATGACGTGCTTCGTTACCTGGAGAAATATCCCGCGTTCACCAAGAGTCCGATTGAAATCATCCGCCTCCATGACACGCGTGACCATTACTTCGGCATGCACCGTAAGGTCATGATTGTCGACCGGGAGCAGATGGTCATGGGCGGCATGAATGTCGGGAATAAGTACAGTCACCTCTACCCCGATCCCGGTGGTCACTGGCGTGACACTGACGTCTACGTGAGAGGCCCGGTGGTCAATCAGGCGCAAATGACATTTGTCGACGAATGGAATGAACAAAAGGGCCGTCGAGAAATGACGTATCGCCCTTTTGCCTACCCGACTCCCGCCGGTGAAAGTCTTTCCATGATCGTCGATCATCAACCCTTGAGAGATGACAACATTTACATCCTAACTGTGAAAGCCTTCTACGGCGCCACACAGACAATTGACATTGAAAATGCATACTTTATGGCCGACACCGTCCTCGAGAAAGCCATCATCGACGCCCTCAAGCGCGGCGTTCGCGTACGAATCCTCTCCAATTCCAAGGAAAGCATCGACGAGCCTACGATTACGACGCCTATCCTAAAAAGTCTTGCGCGTCTTAAACGCCAGGGCGCTGAAGTGTACACTAAGAAAGTCTATGGGGACTCAACAACTCTGCATAGCAAACTGTTGATCGTTGACGGTGAGTTTTCGTGGATCGGCAGTCACAACTTTCATCCTCGCTCTTACAGATACGAGCGCGAAGTGGTTTTGGCGTCATTCGACGAGGGGTTGGCAAGACAGTTTACGGAGATTTTTGAAAAAGACATCGCGGCTGACAAAGCCAATCGGCCTACTCTCGACGAATTGAACGGTTCCAAGAGCACGTGGCTTAACAGATTTATTACCACGCATTTTTTTGATCAACTATGATTCGAGACCCGGGCGCCAGTGGACGCGTGAAAAGCTTGCCGCGAAGAAGTTAAATGTTCCTGGCGTCCCAAGGCATCTTCTGAGGCACAGCCACGCGACGATGTTTGACGGTGTAGGCACTCCAATAGGAACGATGCGGGCACTGTTGGGGCACTCCGCACAGGAGATCGCGCGCGAGATTTACTGGCACGTGACTCCAGAAGAGCAGCATCCTGCAGGATAAAGAGCAGAAAGACTTATATCTGGACCCCAATTGGATCCAAGTTCGGCCACAAACGCCGAAGTGTCAAAGACAGTTCATTGAAAATAAAGAAGTAAGTGGTCGGGGCGCCGAGATTTGAACTCGGGACCTCCTGCGCCCAAGCCAGCCGGGCTATCTCCCGGAAGTCCTTCCTTTTCAATCTTGTTTTTGAAAACAAACGAGTTACTAAAATATTTGGTAGTGGCACGATGTGCACAAATGTGCCTCCGCATGCGTGGAGTCCCCCGAGTTTTCCCCATAGCGAACAACAAGCAAAAGACGAAAGGACGCACACTCCCTCCATATCCCTTGACATCATCGCCAGAAATGACGATGCTTTTGCATGCGTTACCCGGGTGGAAAAGGAAAGATCTTCCAGCATGTAATCAATCTTTTGCCCCCACATACAACGTATATGGAGAGCCACCTCGGCGGGGGTGCCGTTCTTCGTCACAAGAAACCCTCGAACACAACCATTGCCATAGACCGCGATCCAGAAGTTATCAGATTCTGGAGAGAAAAGTTCCCGCATCTAGCCACATACATACAGGGCGACGCTGTCGAATTCCTCGCCTCATATCCCTTCCGCAGAGATGATGTCTTGTATTGCGACCCACCTTACCTCGCGCGCACTCGTCGACGCGCCAAGGTCTACAGATTTGACTATCAAGACGACGATCATGAACGCCTGCTAAAAGTCCTACAAGGACTGCCGTGTCACATTCTCATCTCTGGTTATTCCTCGCAGATGTATAGCCAACAATTGGCCTCGTGGAACACCTACTCATTTACGGCGAAAGCTCATGACGGCCTACGGTCGGAAACCCTCTGGTTCAACTTTGACCCTCCCGATCGCTTGCATGATCCACGATTTCTTGGAAGAAATTTTCGCGAACGGGAAAACATTCGGCGCAGATTAGCTCGACTGCAACGACGCATCTCGACGTTATCGCCGCAGGAACAACGGATTATTTCGGACTGGCTATCCAATAGATTGGCCGTCAGGTGAGCTATGCCAAGCTTCCACTACTTAAGAGGAGATCAAGTCATCGAACGCCTAGTGGCGCCTCCTACCGATGAGGTCATACCAGGAATCCCGTGGGGAAGCCCTGAGACACTCTTTACTCCCGCCTTCTGGCTGGCTCAGTATTGGATGCGTGAGGGATCTCTAACTCCTCGTACCCATTCTCTTGGCAAAACGCTGGAAGAGGAGGTAGTCGCATGTCTCTTGGGCGGCTACGGTGTACCTGCCGAAGTAGCCCTTGCGGCGTTCGATCGCCTCCGCACGCGCGGATTGCTCTCGAACCGGCCCTCAAGCAGCGACGTAATCTCCCAAAGCTTACAAGAACCATTGACCATTTCAGGCCGTTCGGTGAAATATCGTTTTTGGTCACAGAAAGCTCGGTACATCGCCTCCGCTCTTCAGATATTGCATGAGCGACCTGCGCCTCGTGACTCTGCTGACAATCTCCGACAATACCTGCTACGAATTCCCGGTGTGGGTTTCAAAATAGCGTCATGGATTGTCCGTAACTGGCTGGGTTCCGACGAGGTTGCGATTCTCGACATTCACATCGTCCGTGCAGGGCGCCTAATGAACCTCTACTCAGCCAAGGATCACGTTACACGCAACTATCTCGACATGGAGAGACGCTTCTTAACCCTCGCACGCGCTATGAATACGCACGCCGCGGATCTTGACGCATTGATTTGGTTTGAAATGCGACGCACGCCTCGCCTTGTAACGCGCCTGCTCCGTGAACTCCGCTAGATGTTGGGCTATAGCGGTTGTGCGCCAACTAGAGCCAGACCCACAGCCTTGCAGGCAAAGGGGAGATCACGAACCAATCGCTCCAGCGACTCCGCTCCGGTCGTTCCGAGAATCCGGAAAGCAATCCCAACAGCAGATGCGACAAGTGCTGCGTGGCCGAGTAGCACGCCAGCATCACGCAAAACTAGTTCTGAGGCATTGCTGTAGTAGGTCGCCACGAGGTCAGCATCGCAGAGTAACGCGACCACAATCGCGCTTTCGGCGCGGTGGAATTCCATCGCTCTCGTTCGCAGCTCCTTAGCAGCATCGACGTTTACTCTCAGATGTCCAACTGAATGCTCTCCAGGCAAATACGCAAACCACCTGTGGTCGGGCATTCCCAAAAGAATGTGTGCAGGATGCAAAGCACCGAAAGACCCAACGAACCGCCGCTGCCTATTTCGATCGGACGCCTGGACAGCTTGGATCGATGCAAGATAATAGAGCCACGTCGACAGGTCGTTCAAAGTGATTTCGCCGAACTTCTCAGCGGAACGCCTAGCTACCAGTGCATCGACAAAAGAGGATGAAATTGTTTCTGGTTGTCTCAGGCAAATTTTGTCCATGACCGGAACGGCATGTCTTCGCGGAGGCTCCACAGGAGTAAGTCTTACTGGTTGCCCCTCAATATTCGCCATATCCTAGTTCTCTCATCGTTTCGCGGTGCTTCAGACAACCTCGGCATCTCCCGCAAGCATAGTCTGATACATGACAGGAATGCGACCATGCCAAGACTTCAAACGGGATTCCCACTCTCCGGCACAGCGAAACCGAGGTTTCGTTAATTCCTGGAATCTCAACATCTAGCCCGCCTTCCTGAAGTCTTAACAATCGTCCCATTTCCTCGAAGAATTCCAATCGTCCGTCCGCGTGAGATTTGTCAGTTGAAACGCTGCCGAAAGTGAGTTTTGTGAAACCCTCCTGAAGAGCAACAGCCGCAGCGAGCGTAATCAAGAGTTGATTGCGAAAGGGCCACCATTCTGGTACTGGGGCCGCAGAATGCGGCATCTCTCCAGCTAGGTCACCTGATCCGAGCGCCCGGCAGTCAATCCTCAGAGACCTATGCCGAATGTTGAGTGCTGCGCAAACCGCAGAGGCTGCACGGACTTCGCCGCCCGCCGACAGCTGCCCATAATCAATCGTCAACGCTAACTCTGGCCGAATGTCCCAGGCTAACGCCGTCGAATCCATACCTCCCGACAACAACAACATATTCCAACTCATTCCTGAGCGGTCCAAGCAGTTCGGTAAAGCGCACTCACAAAATCAGGAACCACATCACAGCCAGTGCCTATCATCATCTTCAGTGGCTCCGCGGGAGTAGATTCTGCAAACACCACGACAGGCTTGTTCAACGACCGTGCAAACCCAACTTCAAAAACCGTCCCAGCGTCAAGCCCGTCCACTAATGCGAACACGACCCGCGAACGTCGAAGTCCATCTATATCTTGGGGCGCAACACTATTCGCGTCTCCAAGGCCTATTTCATGCAGCGGCGAGAAAACTCTCAAGCCCATTGCTCGTAACGCCCCCAACGACTCCTCTATGAGCCAGCGCTGTCCGATGTTGAAAAACGGGCCGGCCAAGTAAACGTGGAATTCGCCCTGGGCCAGGGGCTTGTCGCTCATCGCAAGTTCTCGGAATGGAAACGCAGTACTTGTATCTAGTTCGGCACTCGCGATTGGCAGCACACGGCTGTTACAATAAAGAGCGGCAGCTTTGGAAGCCTGAATTGAAGCATCGAGCGCAGAGAAATTCTGGGCCGCCCATCTCGCCGCAAATACGCCAGCGAAAACATCCCCTGAACCAATTGGCCAAACAGAATCAGTTCGGTATGCAGGAACTCGCTCAGCTCGTCCCTTCTCGTAAACCAATGCGCCGCGCGGGCCCTGCTTTAGGACCACGACCTCGGCGCCGAACCGTTCGGCGATCCGCTCAGCGGCTTGCAATGGATCGTGAATCTCAGCAAGCTTCATCGCCTCCACACTGTTCAAGACATAGGCTAGTCTCGGCGACGCTGATTCGAATCGGATAGGCTCGGGCGAAGTCGGATTCTGGGGATCATAAACGACACGCTTTGCCCGAACTTTGCATCCTGCCTCTAGCATTCCGAAAACAAGCACCTCTTCGGCATCCACGTCAAACTGTACGGTTTCTGAAACATGCGGCGGCCAAATCACTGGGGTAGACAATCCATGCTCATAGCGGAATTCGGGCGAAATCTTGACAGTAGCCTCGACGATCTGAAAATTGAAATTCTCGGCCAGGCTCGCGATCATCGCTTTATTGCGCGCGTCGATGGGCGAATGTAAGGTTACTTTAAGACCCAAACCCGCAACCACGGTTGCTGCCCGTCCACCGCTACCCCAAGTCTCGTCCGTTCGCACGGGATGTCGACAACACTCCCGATAAACGCCGCCAACTACCGTAAGCGCATTCATTTGCTATGGACTCTGACCTTGCAGGCTCCGCCCTTAACTTCTTCTATTACCTCGGCGACGTACTTAAAGTTCTTCTCCATGCACTCCGCGAGTCGCTGAATAATGGAAGATGTGATGGTCCCAGCAACTTTTCCTTTGTGCAGTGCCTCGACTATTACGCTTTTCCCTGACGGCCGCAGACGAATCTCCAATTCATCGTCCTTCTTGATCGTTTTCAGCACATCCTTGTCTGGAGAATTTAGCGTTGTAACTTCAGATAACTTGGCGCAGTCATCCGTCGGCTCGTTTACCCAGTCACCGCCACTGCCGCTTGGTCCTGACATATAGTCTCCTTTCGTCCCAAGATGAATTTCCTATACTCGTTATTATAAGTACTTAGGAGATAAACGCCACCTTGGGCCAACCCAACTGTGCACTAAGGAAAACGCCTAGATTCTGTCGTCCACCCGTACTTCTCTTGGAGAATCCGCGCCATTTCCCCGCCGTGTTCTTCACCCACGATGATCAGTATCGACTGTCTATTTATGAAACGCTCAGCAGTCGCTTGCGCCATAGCCTCATCTCTCTCAGCCACGGTCATCCTGTCCGCTCCGATGGCTCGAACGTCAGCGTAAGTAATGCCAGCAACCTCGGCAAACGATCTTGCGATTGTCGGTTGCGGTGCGTCGACTACTTCAGTTCCACTGAAAAGCGCACGCCACTCTTCTGGGATGGCAGCGTCCTGAGCCCTTAAGTGCTCCCACACTTCACGATCGTCTCCAGCTTCCTCCGCAATTCCATCTATTCCTTTCTCATGCACCTCTCTCTGCAAAGACTCTGCGAATGCGTTTCGGACGGCTCTGTTCTCCTTGGAGAAATCTTGATGCCGTTGGAACGCGTGATCCGTGCCGATTACAAGTGCGGTGGGCATACTATCTCACTTTAGTTCCCGTTCTTTTGGACCACCATCTCTTCCATCCTCGCCAGAAATCCGTTTCAATTTTCGCATTTCTGACACTGCCGACATTCTTTCTTACGTCGTCAGCTGTGGCGTCAGTAGCTTCGAAATATTCCCTCTTCGCTCTCCTGTCCAAAGTCCGACCAGCATCAATCTCCTCCTGGGACCATCGTCGAGCCCATGCGACCCTGTTTTTCCTAATCCAATAATGGGACTTGCAGGGAGAACTCCAGTTTCCAACTGAAGGATCTAACGAAATCGTCTTGCCATCAAAAATGAGCTTCCAATCTGTCGGGCTTAGCGGCGTGACGACCTCTTTTCCGCATCCGCAGCAACACTTGTGAACCACGGTCGCGTATTCCATCGACACGTAAATCTTTCCTTCCTCCAACACGTCTGGGATGAATTCAACAAACTCGTGGACGAGTACTTTTTTCTGCTTCATAGCTGCCGATCTTCATTGAGCAACATGTTGCCGCCGATCGTGTACGTGCTGTGATGCTCATGGTCAAGATCCTGGTAAAAGCCCACCAGCTTCTTCCACTTGATGACCGCCAGCGCCGCATTCAAGGCGTTCAGGTCCGCGATCTGGATGTTGACGTCATACTCGTTCCGGTCGACGTCGTCGGAGAACGAAATCCGCTCTCCCACGTGATCGCGTTGTGTAGGCGTGCTCGTCGTGACCCGGAGTATGCCGCCCAGCGACCCTTCATTTAAGTAGACGCCCATCCCCACATCGATGAATGCAATACCGAAAGCCTCTAGCCGTTCGACGATCAGCTTTTTCGCTGGGCCCTCGATGCACAGAAAAACGAAGCTCATCTCCCGCAGATCGTCCACATTCTCTGCCCCGATATAGGCCTCGTGGGCAACAATGCCGTTGCGCATCTTTTCGTAGATGCCCTTGAAATAGACGGCCTTTGACGGTTGCGCGCTCAATTCCTCGATTGCAGGCGCACCGGGCGACCTGAACGCGTTATGCTGGAAAAACACATCGCCATCGAACAGGTGTATCTCGGCCACCGGCGTTTTCGCCACAAAATCCAAAACGTAAGAACCTGTTCCACCGAGCCCAACGATCGCGACCTTTTTCACGGCCGCCAGTTTCGCCGTCACCGAGGCGATTTCCGCCCGGCTGGAGGCCGTATCGATGTACTTGAACACTGTTTCTTCATCAACATCAGCGGCCGCGACAGGCCGGAAAGTTTTCGCGGTTACGCCGGGCTGGATCACCACGGCGTAACCGGAGATGATCGTCACGTACCGCGTCACCTTGGCGTAGTAATCCTCGTAAAAGCCACTTGGCATCGGCTTTGCCGAAAACCTGTGATCGACCACCACGCCTGGAGCGAGTTCGCGCCGGACACTTTCGTTCCTGATCGCCTCGATCGGCGTTCCGTCCGCGCGGCACGGGTACTCTCCCATGAAATGGGCAACGTGATCGTCAGGTCTTGCAGTCACGTCGCCCGCCAGTATCAACTTTGAAACAAGGGTTCCACGCTTGACGATCCTGCCAGTGTCCACATAGGGTACATCCTTCACCAGCAAATATCCTGACCGGATTTCGAGGTCGTACCCCTCATTCCGAAGCCGCGCGAGATCCGGGCTATGACTTATTGGTTTCTGAGACATCGAAGATCATCTCATCCTTGACCTGGACGCTTTCGCCCTCGGTCAATGTGCCCTCCCGGTTCTTTTCCGGGCCTTTCCTGTAGGTGACAGAAAATTGCACGTTCGGACCCACAGGTACCGGGTTGAACGCCAGAGCGACGACCTGGTCGAACGACAATGTTTTAGTAAATACCTCTTTCTTCCGGCCGTTCACGACGATCGTGAATTTCCTGGGCCGAGCGGCGCCGCTGTGAAAATGCTCGTCCTCTCTCAGATGGATTGGTTCTGGCTCGTCCGGCACAACCGCGTCTTCCTGGTCACCCCTGACTTCCCGGAAAAGCCCATACCCCGGCTGGACATGCCCGAGCTTGTACAAAGCCCCGCCCGTGGTTGGATTTGGCGACTCGTACGGCTTCTGATCGATGTGAATCCTTACGTGGTGCCTCTCCTCGCTCTTTCCTTCTCTTTCCGCCATAGCTCTATCCTCCTGGCCTGTAGGTAAGACTACTCTGCAGAGAGTCCCGCATGACGATGCTTGTACACCGCGAGCCCCTATTGATATCTTCGTCCTAGACCCACAGAATTTGCCAATCCAAAACAAGAAAGGGTTCTGCGTTTCTTTTGAATGCCATGGCAATTTTTGACCTTCTAAATCGAATAGTATAAGAGGCGATGTCGGTAGATGACCGATTTCGAGATGTCGACTGGGAAGTGATCCTGTATAAACTCACGGTTCGCGCCCGCCAGTTGTTCGTCAGCGCGCGAGCCAGAGGGTGCGGGAACGCCCTGGCACGTGCTTGTGTGGACCCCGACGACTTGGCAAGATCGGTGATCGCGGAAGCTCTGAAATATGAACGCGTGAAATACAAACCTGACAAGGGTGCCAGCTTAAGTACCTTTCTTTGCAATGTGTTAGAGCGTGATTTCATAGATCTGCTACGCAAGGGTATTCGCTTGGATCGGAGTCTAGAAACCCTCGCAGATCGCCATCCCGAACTCTCTAGGGAGCCGGGTGTCGTCTACGATGTCAACGATGATGGCAAGAGTGCCGAGATGGTGGAGCTCCGGGCTATCGCCCTCCAAGCTGTGGATGGCCAGAAACAACTCGAAGACTACGTTACGGCTGTGTTCGATTGTGGAGCTGCGACCCGCGACGATCAAGCTAAATGCCTCGATGTCTCTCCAAGCGAAGTCACCAATCTACGCAAAAAGTTCATCCGGTTGCTAAACCCCACCTCTACCAACCATCCAAAAAAAACAGGGGGTGAAAAATGAACCGAAACGACCTGGACAAGGAATTAAGCCAAATAATCTCCGATTCGAGAAAACTTCTCGGGGACGTGGAAGAAATGGACAAGGACGAGCTCTTGGAAATGTTGGACGATTCCGATCAGCCGGCAAGCTCCGTGCGTCAGGCAGCGTTCTTGATGTTGGAAAGTTTGGTGAAAGAGTTCAGACTGCGGGGTGAATATCCGCCCCAACGATATGTAGACATCGCAAATCAGCTTCGACCAGTAGAAAACCTTTCACACAACCAAAATACTCTGCTGCAACAAGCAAGAAAATGGGTCACCAACTTGCTCGAAGGCGCCAGGGCTAGTTCTGAAGGTCGGCTGCAGGTCGCGTTCCATCGCAGGGACGAGTTGACCGAAGGTGATCGGCGAATACTGGAAGAGGCTGAGGCTGAAGTCAACCGAAAGATGAAGAGAAAGAATGAGTAGCGTCGCGCGAGTATTCGCGAGTGAACTTGTGGCTTCACTGAAACTGGCTGCCCCAGTGGACCTCGTTGACGTGACGCGAGCTTTAGGGCTGGAAATTCGCTATTGCGACTCGTCAGGCTTTGATGGGGCGCTGGTTTGTTCGAAGCAAAATCGCGTCGGAACAGTTTTGGTCAAAAAGTCCATTCGCGAATTGGGTCGGCGCAAGTTCACAATTGCCCATGAGATTGGCCACTACGTTCTTCCCCATCACGGATCGAGCGAAAACGTCTGCAGCTCTCGAGACGTAGAAAGCTGGGACCGAAGGCTGTCCGACCAGGAAATAGAAGCAAATGTCTTTGCTGGCGAGTTGCTAATCCCCGAAAGGCTTGTCGATCCTGCGATAAAGCGTGAAAGACCTGCGATGTCGATCATTCGGGAAATCTCGACCAAGTTTGAGACTTCGTTAACAGCTGCAGCCTATCGCGCCATGTATCTGACCCCGTTCCGAGCAGCGATTGTGTGGAGCACAGACGGCGTTGTTCGGTGGTTTAAGGCATCAGAAGAATTTGAAGCCTTCGTTTCGGTCAAAGAATCCGTCGCCGAGGGAACTTACGCTTATGATTCCTTTCGAGGCAAGCCGGTTCCGGATATGCTGAAAAGCGTCAAGAGCGAGCTCTGGCTAGCCCAATCTAGTCGAGGGAATCCCGACTATATTCTCGAACACTCAATTGCTCTTCCGTCTTACAACAGCGTCTTGACACTCCTATATATCGAGGACATCGGCCATTCGTTGCAAGATGACGAAGAGGGCAGCCTCGATGACTTACATCCCGAAGACTTCACCCTGAGGCGACGATCATGGCCGCGGTAACGCTGGAGGAGAACCGCCTTCGTAAATTGGGACCACATACGCGCGCCGATTTTACCTCCAGAACCAAACGAATCCTTGCTGGACGCGTCGGCTGGCGGTGTTCGAATCCCGCTTGTCGAGCACCGACGACCGGGCCATCCACGAATACCGAATCCATTTCTAATGTGGGAGAAGCCGCACACATTACGGCGGCCGCAAGGCGAGGCCCACGTTTTGATCCCGGGTTGACGTATCTCGAACGAATGGCGGTAGCGAACGGCATATGGCTATGTCGCGTATGCGCAAAAATGGTGGATGACGATCCTACCAGGTACCATGCAGCCATATTGAGGTTCTGGCGTGAAGATGCAGAAACCCTTGCCGATTACGAAAAGGGACTACCGGCGAATCCCTCACTCCCCATTCGGTTCACTTCCATTCAAATCGATTCCCGTTGCTTGTGGACGACCGCCCATCGGCTTCACAAAGTGCAGACGCGCACGGGGGGACGGCCTGACTTCGGTTTTCATCAAATCCCAGAACGGAACTGGGAAGGATTACAACTCTCTTTGAAGACTCATTTTCTCGACCCGATCCTCGATGTAGTTCTCGCGAACGATACGAATCAAACGACCGTGATCGGCGCTTTGGGCTTCGAACCGGTTGCCGTATGGACAGCTCTCAAGGGCTTGCCGACGGCGTACAAAGTCCCAGTCTTAGACGGCTACACGTTGCGCGTTCGACGCGCAATCCCTGGTCAATCTCAAATGCTTATCCTTACTGATCCGATTGCGGTCCCTCCCCATGGAACCGGCCGTTTCAAACTCGGGTTTCGAGGTTTTCGCAAAGCCATACGCGGTAACGAATCACTCATCCGGCTCTCCGTTCGGATCGAAAACCTAGACTGGAAATCTCGCGTCATATATATGGGTGTCTACTAAGAGGGGCCATGTTAGTGGCTGCTCCTCTTGCTCACTGAGTTGAGACATTAGCCGAAGAAGTATCGGGCCGAAAAAATCGATCCGGGCGCCGGAACAGCTGCGCCAAAGTGCAAGAACCCAGTAGGTTCTCTCATCGCATTGTGCAACGCTCGATTCCGCCCACTGCGGAACTTAGCTGAGGTCTCCCCACAGAAGAACTCGACTGGGTCTCTTTTCTTCTCTGCCGGCCTTAAGAACGCTCCACCAACCGTGCAACGTTCGTGAACATCCATAGCCCATCTCTAGGGAGACAGTAACCGCACCTTCGAATTTCTGCTCGTTTTGAAGACAAGATTCTACGAACTCGCATGCCGATGTTCCAAAATGGCGCCACTCAATACCCGGATGTAGCCGCCGTTCGTTTAGAATTTCGTTGTTCTTGGGCCCAAACAGTGAGCGGGAGTAGTAGAACGTCGAACTCATGGGGGCACTGCGCCAGCCAATCAGCTTCGGCTGAGTTCTACAGGTTCAGAAGACAGTGAAGCCGAAACGAAAACCTGTGGAGCGCCGAAGCCCTTGTGGCGAACGACGACTCGAACCTCCGGCCCGCGAGGGCTCAACTCGCTGAACCGCCGTATGCGGACCCGCATCTACGGTCGTGTGGCAGGGGAGGACGGGCGACCGTCCCCCCTATGCCGATTCTTGCTCGAATTGGTTGCAGAGGCCCGATACGTACCGAATTTACAATTGCTCTCGATAACCTTTCGTAGCGAACTGATCCATTCCGCCGCGTAAGCCCCAGAGCCAAAAGAAGTTGGCGTAGTTTCTGTTGGCCGACGATCCGGTCTACCGCGCAGACGACGTTAAAGGTCTGAAACTCTGCTCAAGACCCAGAGAATATCGGCCTAGCCGTCGGGAATGAATTGAATTGCGAGACCGAACGATGACCGGAATTCACTAGGGGATATGCTCAATATCAACATCGCGCCACTTGTCTTTTAGATATTCAGCGACGAGGCGACGGTGACAATGGTGTGGTTTTTCTTCGCTGCATAACAGACAACCACCATCGAGCAGTTCACGCGGCGTTGTGCTTTCGATATGTCTGGCGCGGATCAGTTCAAGAAACTGCCGCTCGTACAATTGCCAGTCTCCGTTCTTGGCTTCGGAAACTCTCGGCAGATGGTCCAAGCCAGGATACGCAGCAATATTGAGATGGATTCCCTGAAGTCCGGCATTCCAAAGCATTGTTGTGCGCTAGTATTGTCGCACGCGTTTGTTCATCTCATCAGACGGTTTGGATGTCCCTAATGCGTTGTTTGTTCTGCAAGGTCGACTCGGAGTCCTCGCGTAGTGTCGAGCACATCATTCCGGAATCGTTGGGCGGGTTAAGCCACACTTTGCCTCCTGGCGTCGTCTGCGACCGATGCAACAATTATTTTTCTAGAGAGGTAGAAAAGCCCTTTTTAGAGTCGGCAGCCATTATGCTGCTGCGCTTTCATCAAGAGATTCCGAGCAAGAAGGGACGCGTGCCAGCAGCGCAAGGAATAATCTCGCCAGGATTCGCGCCAGTAACAATTCAGCGGCATATCGGTCAGCAGTTAGGGATTTCTATCCATGTGCCGCCCGATGCGATAGAGCAACTTCTGAAAGCCGAGAAGGGCATGGTGATTTTACCAAGCGGCGCACAGTTGCCAGACGGTCCCGTCGTGTCTCGGTTTCTGGCGAAAGCGGGTCTGGAGGCAATGGCGGCCAGACTTGTTTCACAACCAGATGGTCTCGAATATCTGGTCGATGAAGCACAGCTAGACGTTTTAAGGAACCACGCGCGGCGAGGCGATATTCGAGAATGGCCGATTCATGTTCGGCAGATTTACGGCCAGAACGCGAAGTGGAGCGATAAATCGGGTTCTGAGCTACAACTAGTAAATGAGTTCGATATCCTGGTGACGGATCGGAGCGAATGGTATTTTGTCCTAGCACTATTCGGGCTGGAGATGGCGATCAACTACGGAGGCCCAGATATCGAAGGCTATTCTCTATGGCTCGCCAAGCACGGTAACGACAGTCCCTTGTATTCCGGCAAGAACGCATGCGACGACCGCATGCGACGACTCTTCTAGGTGATCTATCACTGTTCGCTCGATGGACTCTGCTCGTTTCTTCAGTTTCGCTTTAATGGTCGGTGATATGGGTTCTTGTCAACAATCGCAGCCTGAATTTTCTGTTTCAGAAACTCCCGCAAATCCTTTTCCTGCTCTAGCACAAATACAATCTCCTCCAGGCCGCAAAGGATAAAAACAGCCTTGGTAAGTGACTCTTTGCAGGATGCGATTGCGGCGGTCGTGTAGTCGGACGCTGAAATGAATATGCCACGAGCATGGCCTCTGTTAAACACCCGAACCAAGTGCTGTGCCACGTCTCCTGGGCCGAGAGAGACATGCCACCATTTCACCTCGACAAGATAGAGTTCACCGTCCAATTCCACAACCCCATCGATTTGCTCAACGATTCCTTGACCGTCAACACGCAGCACAAAAGCTTCGCGCACTGAAATGCCGTATAGAGCGAACAACGTATTTAGAACTCCTTCGAGGGCTTTCCCGCGTTTGACTGGATCGCTTTCTCCGAAAAGTCGCCCCAATTCAGACCTAATCGATTCAATGCTGTTCCGACGTTCAGCGGCAGCACGAACCTTATTGTGTTGCTCGGCTAAACGCACCTTGCGCTCTTCCTCTTGCGCCTGCTTCATTCGGGTAAATGAGTCCTTGACTCCAATGACCCGCGAAATCTCACCAACCAATCCTTTGGCTTTGAGTTGATCGCTCGGCCAGCAGGTTGAGAAGTCTTCGAATTCGGTCACACGCCTTAGTATTTCCCTGCGCTCACGAAGAGCTGGTTCCCCTTTGCTGTTGAGTCGCTCCAACACCGTCCTAACGATCTCGTATTTGTTAATGCTGTTACGGTCCTTCAGTAGTCGGGCTTCAAGATCAGAAAGCACCGAGTCTCCCACACCGGAGCCTCGAAAGAACGTCAATACATCGCGTTTCGCAGGGCAAAGTAAGGGGATCGTGTTTATGAGCAATTGGGTCACTTCAGGCGGGTAGTGAAAGACTATGTCAACTTGCTTTACGTCTTGAGCCATTGTGAAGCCTCTCGAAGCGGTTACCAGGACTGCGTTTCAGCACTTCAGAGCACCGCGTTCGACCACCAGGTAAACTCGGGATCTCCAGAATGAGGCGAGAATCGACCACGGCGAGAAACTTCGAGGAGCATTTTCTTAAGCTCCACGGGGGTCAAGCCAGCTCTTGGAGACCAGCTTTTCAGAATCTGAGGAGTTGAGAGTAGCCGCGTCATATCACCCGTATCCTCAAGAAAGATGCGCCGAGCTTTGCGATCATCCGTCGCCACCGTGAATCCCCGTGAGAACGCCAACGCCAAAGTCATGGCTTCTCCGTCATCCAAATCTGCTGCGTAGTCGACATACAACGTCTGTTCCTTGTCTCCTGTCAATGCGTAAACCGTAAGGCACTTTGATTTCACAAACGGGTCGAGCTCTACAATGTCGGGCGGTGCATTTGGGTCAGCGGCTCGCAGGTAGATGCTTTCCTTACTTACAACCGTACAAATGCAGAATTTGTATTCGCCTTCAGTCAGAATCTCTTCAGCGCGACCGCTGGCAAGAAGATTAATAAGCACGCACGCATCGAGTATGGCGACCGAATGGCTGGGCACGTGGCGTCTCACTTTCCGTCGAGCTGCGCAGCTAGGTCCAGGTCGATGCTCGTGAAAGTTTCTTCTCCCTCTTCATTGAATCGTTGACCGGCTTTTTCAACTTGCATACGAGCGGTAATGCGGTCGGTCCTCAGAAATCTAGCCAATTGCCCCTCGCTCAGCTTGCCCTGATGGTAGGCGAGGATCGCTAGATCAACATATCTTTGTGGCAGCAGATGCTTGATCGGCGGATTTGCGTCAATGCCGAGTAGTTGTTGGGCGCTACGAACCTTGAATCCTTCAGCTTCTAATCGTTCCCACGTGCCGTTGGGGAGCCGCCGGAGTTCCTCCAAGCGTAAAACTAGTGCTTGCACAGAAACCTGATAAAGGTCTGCCAGCGTGCAGACGTGAGCCAAAGTGATACCTCGTTCACTGCTGCGATGCATCTCCGTGAAACGACGGTTCAGCCCACTCGCCGGCATGAGGAAGTGCTTTGCGAAGCTATCTGCGAAACGCTCGCGGGACGATACACGCTTTCTTTCATTTAAGAAAGTGATCTCGGATTGATAACGGCCAGTGAGAAAGTGCCCAAACTCATGGGCCAGGGACCAATGACGACGATCCCTTGGATGGCCAGAATTTATTCCAATACAGCCTCCCAATACGTCGTTGTACGCAAACAATCCAGCGATCTTAGACGCCATCGGCAAATAGAAAATCCTGAGTCCAAGATCATTTTCAAGTCTTTCACGTAAATTGCTCAGCGGCCCGTCGCCAATACCCAAGCGATTTCTTTCAGCCGTTGCAATTTCTTCCGCGATTTGCTCTGCCGATGCACCCGAAATGTCATAGGGAGGTGGGTAGACCCTGGCAAGTGGCATATTGCAGAGTCTTTCCACTTCAAGATAATCCTCAGCCAACCGCTGCAATTCGCTCGCGCTCTCTTCCAGTTCCGAGTCCTCAACAAGCGCGTCTTTCCAGGAGGCCCTGAATTGTGGAACGAATCCTTCCACAACCACTTGTTTGCTTACAAATTCAGAGACTGGACGACCGTAGATCGCGGCCAGTTTGATCAATTCATCCGGGAGAGTGCGACGTTCTCCCTTCTCGATTGCTACCAGAGTAGTTCTGGCCACGCCGAGGCGATCAGCGACGGCCTGTTGAGTCAGTCCGCGTGCTCTCCGAGCGTCCTGAAGCCGCCCACCCAAGACTCTTGGATCAAGTTGCTCGAGAATGTGCTTTTCCATGTCCCCCTCGTTTCAATCGAGCAAAACCGTTTGCTTGCTACGCAATCCTCTTCCGTACGTCGCAGTGGCGACGTGCCGAGAACGACTCCCACTCCGCTGCGTACTGTGAGTATAGATGCACGACTTTGCTCTGAAGCTCTGCGGGCCTCAATTTGCCATTCCGACAGAGGTCGAGTTCAACTGTTTGGAGTTCAATAAATTCGCTCACGAGTGCTTCCCATGGCTTCACTCGTGAAACTGCTTCTCCAATCCTGTGTGCTTGCCAGTTCATAGCCCGAAGGGCATGCAATTGATTGTCGCTGCCCGCAAACGTCGGGGAACAAAGATCGTTCAGATAGCCGTTTTGGTCGTAGCGCGCCAAGCTAGCCAGTTCGATGGCCTGTCTCCGCAAGAGGCATGACGTGCAGGATCCGCATTGACCTCGGTTCTTCGCTCTGACGGGAAATCCATCGCAGGAGAAAGTGAGCGCCAAAAGCTCACCGACTTCTTGTACTGCAACATGCCTGCACATTTCGGCTTTCGTGAAGAATAGGAACGGATTAACAATAGAGAATTCCTGGCCGATAAGCGCTCTAGTGAAATCCTCCATCCGCAAAAGCGTGGACGGATGAGTGGCTCTCGAATTGTACGTTCCAACTTGCGTTCCGTCGTAAGGCAAGTTGATCGCACCGACACCATTTTCGTACAGAAAAAGCTCTTTTGTACCCGCTGCAATCGCCGAGACAGTGCCCAACGTCAAGAACAAAAACCCACGAGTCCGTTGCGAGGGCTCTTCCTTGCGCTCGTCTTTATTCCCCGCCCAATGCAGACCATATGGAATAGCTACGTGGCAGATGTGCGCCGAAGTCTTCAATCTGAGTCGATTGAGTTGTGCTCTTTGACCGGCCTGTTGTCTAGGGTTCGTCACTCCAGAAACGAAAATGTAGTTGTAATCGGGGGAGTCGTACAGAATCTGAGCAGCACCAGCAAAGGAGTCCAATCCACCGCTATAAAGAGCGACGCGAGTCGGGGAGCCATGTTCAAAGGGGAACAAAAATCGTTGTGATTCTGCGGCTCGCTTTGCGCCTTCACGCTGTACAAACTCAAACCTCCACGAATCGTCGGTCAAGAAGCTCAAGAGTCGAGATAGCGAACCTTGGATTTCATCGGTCCAGCGATCCAGTCGTCGCACTGGAAGAGTAATGTTCAAGGTTCTCGACCAGTGCTTCCCAGATTGGGCAAGTCTCGAAGGTTTTCTCGTTGCCAAACGGTCAGCCAGATAGCAAGCGAGGGCGAGATCAACCCAGTCCGCCAGGAGCGCATCCAAGGCGTGACCAAATCGACGATCAATGGTTTCATCGTCGATGTAGAATTCCATTGCGTGGGGACCGGATTCTTGGTGGCTGCTCTCGGAAGCATGCGCCCACTGCACACTGACCAAATCCGTGAAATCAAACCTGAACTCTTCATTCGAAATTTCAATTGGGCGCATGACGAGCCTACCTCTGCAACGCTACCAGCGGTTCATGAAGCTGAATTTCTAGGGACGGGGGAGGCGTTGCAGTGCTCCTCGGAGCTCGAACGGCTCCACTATCGTTTGCTTTCAAGGCACTGCGGAACAGTTTCCGAGCTTGAGGTTTCAGGTTCTCTTTGAGTCCCTGTTCCCAGGTGTGCTGCTGCTCGACCGTCCGATTGGTTTTCTCCGCGATCCCATTCCTTACTCGGCTGAGGCATTGATGGTCCACGAGGTCCGCAACAAAGGCTTCACCAAGACGATCCTGGATCTGTTCGCTACTTACTGCCTCCATCTGACGAGCCTGTTCTACAAAAACTCTTTCTGCAGCTCTTATCGCGAGTTGAGTTCCGACGTGACCTCGGTCCTTGGTCCCAATGTCTTCCAGGCCATTAGATAACTGCTCGAACGCTTCCAATCCGCTAGACGTCCTTCCATCGTTGAGGGAGGGCACACTCAACGATTCGCAAAGTACATTCGCAACTTCCGACAGAGAAGGGGATTGAGCCTGATTGCGCAGAGCGTGCGCAGCAGCCTTGATGAAAGAATCCACTAGCAAATTCGTTTCAGAGTTTCCAGCCGCCAGTCGGTACGCGCTCCGCCAGCCCCGACCTCTCAGGAGACGCTCGAACCTATCGTCATCCGCCATTTCCTTGCCCGCTCCTTTTCACACGGTATCGCCAGAAACTGACAATGTCAACATAAATGTTCCATTTGCACATCTCCATGTCAGGAATGACAGTATCATGCGTATAATCAGTAACTTGGCCACAATTGGAAGCTTTCCCGTCAAGCCAGCGCTCCTCGTCGTTTGTCCCCGAGGAAGATTTGTCCGGCCAGCTTCCTCATGATTAAGTTCCGCTTTTCCGAGGTGCTAATTTCACTTTGCTCGGAGCGACGTTATCTCGCGCTTCGAACTGATCCGTACAGAGGCCTGCCATTCGCTTCAGTCTCCCCATACCGAATCCCCTGTACCAAACGACCGGGTTCGGGCCTTCGCGCTTTGCGAAGGATGGTTCGGCTACGACCGGAAGAAGTACGCTGCCTGCTGCGGGAAGCGTTTGAACCCTTTGTTCTGTGCGCGCCAAATGCCGTCGAGATCGATTGCTTGAACGATTCCTTCTCCGAAGAAGAACTGAAACGGTTTCCTCTTTTTGCGCCTCTGGCGCTCCTCCGTTCTTGAAGCAAGACTTCGTCTTGTAGCACGCGATCCAAACCACGTTTCGCGAATTCACAAAACCGCAACTCTCTTCGGTAAGTTCCCGACGGAACTATCTTTTCCCCTCTCTGCCCTTCCTGCGGCAAGGCTGCGCCTAGACCGCCCGCTTCTTCTGTCAAGGGCGTCCGCTTCGCTCCCGTGAACGCGAAACCCACGCGCCCTTGACAGCGCGGGCGGCCAGTCGCCGGGGACCGCCAGGAAGGGCATTTGCTTTTTATGCGCCGCTCGACGCGGTGCCTCGAAAGCAAAAATCAAAACCAACCTAAGGAGTTCACACCCGATGCAACAAATTACAAAGCCACCACTTTTCCCGCTCGGCCAAGTCGTCGCAACACCCGGCGCACTGGCCGCTCTCGAAAAGTCAGGGCAAGAACCGCATGAGTTCCTCTCGCGCCACGTTCAGGGCGAATGGGGCGACCTATGCGAAGAGGACCGCAAGGGAAATCAACTCAGCCTGGAACGCGGGTTCCGGCTCTTGAGCAGCTACCGCACAAACGCAGGCGACGCGAAGGTCTGGGTCATCACCGAGGCCGACCGCTCCGTTACGACAATTCTTTTACCGGAAGAGTACTAAATCGATGAAAAGTTCAAAGAAAAAGGAGAAGAGAGCAATGAATGCAACGATGGCGGTAAGCACTACGGCGGGGGCACCTCAAGTGCCTCCGTCTTTTCAGGAACTTCCACTCAACACACTCCAAGAATCACGAACGAATCCTCGCCGGCAGTTCGATGAAACCAAACTTATCGAACTCGCAGCCAACATCCGGCAGCACGGCGTCCTGCAGCCCGTTCTCGTGCGCCCGTTGCCGGGTGGCGAGGCAGGCTTCTATGAACTCGTTGCCGGAGCGAGGCGTTACCGCGCTTCGAAACTCGCCGGGCGGGAAACCATCCCTGCCACCGTTCGCGAACTCACCGATACGGAGTGCCTCGAACTGCAACTCATCGAAAACTTGCAACGCGCCGACGTGCACGAACTCGACGAGGCAAGGGGCTATGCCGCCCTCATGCAACTCCAACCGGAAACCTACACGGTCGAAACGCTGGCCGAGAAAATCGGACGGTCGGAGAAATACGTGTATGCGCGGCTCCGTTTGATCCATCTTGTCGACGAAGTCCAACAGGCTTTCTACACCGGCAAGCTGACGGTGGCACACGCGTTTGAAATCGCTCGGTTGCAACCGACCGATCAGCAGCGAGCCCTCGCCGAGTGCTTCCCGCAGCACCGGACGGTGGCGGCCCTCCTGAAAGACAAAAAGGCCGAAGCCGTCACTGTGCGGGAACTCCGCAACTGGATTGAGCGCGAAATCCATCTGGACCTCGCGAATGCTCCCTTCGACCTGCAGGACGAAACCTTGCTGCCAGTGGCAGGAAGCTGCGCACGGTGCCCGAAGCGCACAGGCACCAATCCGCTTCTCTTCCCCGAGGTGGGACAGAAGAAGTCTATTTGTACGGACCGCCAATGCTATCGCGCCAAGGTCGAAGCCCTCGTACAGCTTCGAGTGAAGCCGCTGGAAGAGTCCGGCGAAAAACCACTGCGTGTGTCGCAAGCCCCCGCGTGGCAAGCCAAGAACGCGAAGCCGGATGTCCTCCATGAAGGACAGTACCGGAGAGCACAGAAGAAAGCGGAGTGTCCACAGACCAAGCCCGCCGTGGTGATCGACGGCCCGGATGCCGGCAAACTGCTGCACGTGTGCCGTGACGAAAAATGCCCGGTGCACGCCAACACGACGAGGTATCAACAAACCCCGCAGGAGCGTGCTGAGCGAGCCAAGGAAGTCCTGGCGGAGCGCATCGAAAAACAAACGCGCGTTCGTATCCTGAATGCGATTCGCAAGAAACTTCCACCGACCCTGTCACGTCCTGACCTCGAAATGGCAGCCCTCGATTATTTCGAGCGGCTTGGCCACGACAATCATCGCCGCCTGTGCCGGGTGTATGGGTGGGACGAGAAAAAGACGAAGGCCGCGTGGGGCGGCAGCACCGTGGACTACAAAACCATCGCGGGAAAGGCCGTAGGCGCAATGAGCGCGCAGGAGGTCCAGCACTTCCTCATCGTGTGCGCACTCGTATCCGACCTGTACTGCCCCGGATACAACTCTCGGCAGGCGCTTGGGAAGGACTCAAACCTCGCTCGCACCGCTCTACGCTACAAAATCGACAGTGTAAAGGTGTCCGCGACGGTCCAAGAGGAAGTCTCGAAACCAACAAAGAAACCCCCTCTCAAGACGAACAAGACGACAAAAACAAAGTCGAAGTAAGAAACAAACCAGTAATGTATACGGGGTCGCGCCGCCAGCGCGGCCCCGCTTTTTTTTGGTGGGCTACAGCGTCCAGCATTTCCGCGCAATTTTACGCTGCGGCATGCGCACGGCGATTGCGGCCCATGGCCAGTTTCTGGGCCATAGCAAGTAGCAATTTCCGGTCCGCTTCCCCTGCTTTGCTCAGGCACTTTCTCAGCTTGTGGAGATACACCGCCTGTTTGCCCGAATTCCCCCAAGCGATGTCGTCCGCCGTCTTCCGTTTCAGAAGGTTTGGCAGCTTTGGGGGTTCCTCACCTTCATAGAAAAGATGGTAGAGCGGCACTTCGAGAGCCCGCGCCAACTTCTCCAAGGTCTCCATGGCCGGAACCGTATGGCCATTCTCGACCCGTGATATGTAGCAGCGCAGCAGCCCACTCCTCTTCTCGATGTCTCCCTGGGAGAACTTCTTTTCTTCCCGCAACTCACGCAAACGGTCTCCAATAATCATCCTCGCCTCTTTTCGTTCCTAAGATTGCGAACTCCGGGGACATGCGAACAGAATATATCCGCAAGCCCCTTTCTCCAAGGGATGCCAAGGCACACTTCGTGGCGGTGGAAAGTATCGCTAAGTCTTCACCGCTCGCCGATCCCGCCTCCGCAACGAGCATCGTTACCCCGATCACTCGGCCCACGATCTCCGGTTCCCCAGCCCTGCCTGTCACTTCTTTCTTGGAACGCCGCCGGGTAGTATATAGATATCTTCTTAACGAATTTCAGCTTCGAGCTCATCGGTCTTTGATATTGTGACCACTGAACACCGTTTCGACATAGAACTCTCGCCTCAGGACATCCAGTCCATCAATAGTGCTGACGCGCTTGTGTCCTTTTTCACAAAGCTCGGGTATAACACCGGCTCTCGCACGGGACAGACCGCTACAAACCTGGCGATTCCGGAAGCTGCTGCGCGTCCCATCAAGCGAATTGAGCTCATTGCGGATCAGCAGAAGCTTCTTCAGGTCTATCTCTTCGAACTGAAGACCGTGACTGTCGCAGAGATTAAGGCGCTTGCACGCGTGTTCCGTAACTTCGCGGGACAGTTCCTTTTGGTCCTCACCGCAGACTACGAGTACATCGAATTTGTCTTGTTGGACCGTCAGCTCAGTGACCAGAAAAACCCCAGCGCCATTGGAACTGTCCAGCCACTTCTGGTGCAGCGCCGCTTCGGTGTGGATCGCCGTCGCCCGACGGCCGTACACTTACGGGTGCTGCGTCGGTTTACATGGACAGAAGCGGATGCGTTCAGCCAATTCGACAAGCTCCGCTTCGCTTACGATCTCGCGCATTGGTCCGAGGTGTACTTCAATAACCGAGGCCTGTTTTCCGATTACTTTCTTACGGAGCGTCTCCGGCCCAAGGATGGCGGGCATCTCGAGTTCCCTGAGTGGCGCGAAGACCCAAAGCCAGCGTACCAGCGGCTCCGCGCCATCTACGATCAGGCTTCTACCCGCTTCGCAGGCAAGAAAACATCCGAACTCGTTGGCCTGCTTTACGACCCCCTCCTGAAGGAACTTGGGTTCCGGCCCTCGACTCAGAGATCTGCGGAGACGCGCATTCACATACGACTCGACGATCCTCAATCCGGGGCCCAACTCGGGATCTGTCTGCCCTTCCCGTGGGGACGTGAGCTTGACCGCAAAGACGAGATGCACGATACCGAAAACCCGGAGGTGACGCCGACCTTCGCTGTGGTAGACCTTCTGGCCAAAGAGGAGGCCCCGTGGGTCATAGTGACCAACGGTAAGCTCTGGCGACTCTACTCTCAGCGCGCGCACTCTCGATCCACCAACTATTACGAAATCGACCTCGACGAAGTGCTTGGACGACAGGGTTTCCATCAGGACATACAGGACGCGTTCCGTTTCTTTTGGTTGTTATTTCGGTCGCAAGCATTCCGGCCCGCCGAAGTCCAGCGGCAAGGCAAAGTGCAGTCACTCAGCATGCTAGATCGACTCTTGTTGGGTAGCGAAGAGTATGCCAAACAGCTTGGCGAAAATCTGAAGGATCGGGTCTTTACTGAAGTATTCCCAGTTCTTGCCGAAGGGTTTATCGCCAACTCGCGCCAGCGCGCGACTGATTCACCTAAGTTGGACGACGAACGGCTGGGTACGATATTCCAGGGCACTCTGACACTTCTTTATCGTTTACTCTTTCTTCTTTATGCTGAATCGCGGGACCTCTTGCCTGTCCACTCGCGGGAATACCATGACGCTAGTCTGCGCCGGTTGAATGAGGAGATAAGCGAATCCGCAGGCAAGATCGCAGACGAAACCGAAAAGCAGATCAGCAAGAGTTACGACGGCGGTTCATATGGATTGTGGCAGCGTCTAAAGGCGTTGTTCCGAGTGATCGATGAAGGAAGTGAAGAACTCAATGTACCGCACTACAACGGTGGCCTGTTCATGTCCGCACGGGACAAAAATGATCACAGTCCCGAGTCAGAAGCAGCTCATTTCCTCGAACGGGAGCGAGTTCCGGATCGCCATCTCGCCCGCGCCATCGATTTACTCGCACGTGGCATCGATCCGAAGCGTCACGATCTAGTTTTCGTGGATTATAAATCACTCGGTGTACGACAACTTGGGTCTATTTACGAAGGGCTCCTTGAGTTTCGTCTGCGCATTGCAGGCGAAAAGCTCGGCATTGTGAAGGAGAAGGGACGCGAGGTCTACAAACCTTTCAGCGAACTGAGTAACAGGGAAAGGACGCGGGCGGAAAACGAGAATATCCATGTTGTTCGCGGCCATGCATACCTTGAGAACGACAATCGCGAACGAAAAGCCACAGGTTCATACTACACGCCCGACCACATAGTGAAGTACATCGTGGAAAATGCTGTTGGGCCTACCTTAGAGGAAAGATTCGATGCCTTGCGTCCCAAACTCCGCGAAGCACAGCATAAAAGGCGTCAGTTCATCAAGGAACAAGAAGAGTTCACCAAGCGAGGGATGAAGCATAAACCCTATGAGCAGGCCGACCTCATAGGTAGGGAGCTTGTAAATGCGCTCTTCAGTGCAAAGGTGCTTGACCCCGCGATGGGTTCCGGCCACTTCTTGGTCGAAGCTGTCGATTTCATTACGGACAAAACCCTCGAATTCCTTAACGCTTTCCCATGGAACCCTGTGCTGGTTCATTTGGAACAGATGAGGAAGACGATCCAAGAACAGATGGACGAGCAGAACGTCGAAATAGATGCCAACCGGCTCACAGATGTGAACTTGCTCAAACGCCACGTGCTGAAACGCTGCATTTATGGCGTGGACCTGAACCCCATGGCTGTAGAGCTGGCGAAAGTGTCGCTTTGGCTCGATTGCTTTACACTAGGCGCGCCTCTGTCATTCTTGGATCACCATCTCCGCTGCGGCAACTCACTAATAGGCAGCACAATGGCTGAGGTCGATGCGATTCGTCAAGCGAAGGGCCAGCTTGCACTTACTGGAACCAGCGATTGGCAAGGGCTGACCCAAGCTGTTCAGGGAATGATTGCGATCGGTGGCATGCCAGACATTACTGCCGACCAAGTAGCCGTCTCGAAGGAACAGTTTAGATCAGCGCTCGCTGATGTCGAAGTGTTCAAGCACGTTCTGGACCTCCATATCGCGCGATGGTTCGTCGACGAAGACAATTCGACGAACAACACGAGAAAGGGCAAAACAGACATCTTTGACGAAATGTTGCGCAGCGGCGATCTCTTCGAATGGGCGCACGGCCGCATAGTAACGCCCGTAGATCATACAGCGATGGCTACGCCCGCCCAGGCGGTTGTGGAGAAGGCCGCTCGCACCGCCGAAAATAAGCGGTTCTTCCACTGGGAACTTGAGTTCCCGGAAGTATTCTATGGCGCTCGCCCGGGGACTCAGAGCGCCGTGGAACGGTTAGAGAACGCGGGGTTTGATACTTTGATAGGTAACCCCCCATACGACGTAATTTCTGAACGGGAATTGGGAAGGGATGTATCGAGTGAACTGGGGTTCTATCGCGGCGCGCCAGTATACGCGCCGGCTGACCGCGGCAAGCACAACCTGTACAAGTTCTTCATCTGTCGCGCAGTCGCGTTGCTCAATCGAGAGGGCTACGCTTCGTTCATCGTGCCGATGTCTCTGTTAGGTAACGAACAGGACTCTGGGGTCCGTACGTTGCTTCTCCATGATGCGCTGATAACTCGCATTGAAGCGTTTCCGCAGAAGGATGACCCAACTAATCGAGTGTTCCAAGAAGCAAAATTATCCACAGCAATTTTTCTCGCAAAGAGAGAAGGACCTCAGGCACGAATGCGAATCCGCACCCACCCAGGAGGCGAAATTCTTGAATCTTCTCCCACGCTCAGTGTGGCGCTCGAAGAAATCACCAAATTTGACCCGGAAAACCTTCCCTTGCCATCTTGCACCCAGCGCGACTGGGAAATCGCGACAAGAATAATGAGCAGTCCTGGTGTACGCAGGCTTCGCGATTTTTGCCGCGCTTCTCAGGGTGAAATCAACGAAACGACGGACGGTAAAAAGGGCTATGTATCCCACGACCCTGCCGCCGGGCCTCTTATCTTGAGGGGGGCGGCCATCAGCCTCTATGTTATTCGTGACGCCTCTCAGGGCGAACCAATCTATCTCCGCAGAGATCGCTTCATAAAGGGTAAACCGGATAGCGAAAAGGCGCGCCATTATACCCACCCTAGAGTTGGGTGGCAGGAGAGTTCAGCGCAGAACAACTTTCGACGCATCATCGCAGCCGCAATTCCGACAGGAAGCTTTTGCAATCACAAGATCAACTATATCCCCGAAAGCGCGAGTCAACTGCCACTTGATTTTGTGCTCGCGCTCTTGAATAGCAAAATCAGCGATTGGATATTCCGACTGAGCAGCACTAGCGCAGCAGTCAGTCACTATCAAGTCCACCAACTGCCTGTGCCGACGATAACAAAAGAGATTCCACCCCTAAACTGGGCAATCTTGGTCGACCAACATCGGTGGACCGAGCTTCCCGAGCTTGTACCACTGGACCAGCCGGGCTTCATGCCAGACTATGCTGCTTTAGCCGTTGAGCAGATGTGTCGGTGCATTCGCGAAATCGAGGAACAAAGGCGATTGACCAACAAGTCAGGCAGATCTCACCTCGCGGATGAGAGTCAGCCTATTCAAGACACAATCGATCAAATCATGTTCGCTTGTATGGGTTTATCTCAGGAAGAAGGACGTTTCGTCGATGCTCGCCTGCGGGAGATGCTATGAGCCAACAAGACAGAGCATCTGACGCAAGCAGTGTTCCTACTACTCGACTGCCGTACGTGATCGACAATCGAGAGCACATTCTAGCCAATGTGCTAAACGCCATCCTTGCAGAGCACGCGGGGCGTTCCCTCGATGCGGCCTCGGCGTACTTCACAGTGGGAGGGTTCGGACTCCTGCAGAAGGGGCTTGAGAATCTTGGCAATTTCCGACTCATTCTTGGTGCCGAGCCAACGAGCGGCGAAGATCTCGGCCTCAGGCCTGACGCAGGTATCGTCAGGAAATTGATCACGGACGATTTGGAATCGTTGCCGTTCGAAGAGAAGACACTCCGACTAATCGAGGATTTAATCGCCTATTTTCAGCGAGACTCCGTACAGATTCGAATTCACCATAATGGCTTTCTTCACGCCAAGTGCTGGTTGTTTTACTCCGACCGCCCAGGCCAACAGATGCTCTTTGATCGGTTTCGGCCCATTCTTGCCATAGTTGGTTCGTCCAACTTCACCGGCCCCGGACTGACCACCAATCGGGAATTAAACCTGGCGCACAAGGTACTTCTAGATGTGAGCGAAGTGGATGACAAGGAGGCGGGATATGCAGTGGCCTGGCTAAGCGAAAGCAAAGCAAACGCAAACATTACGCTTGAGAACCGTCAACTGCTGAAGAGCGAGGTTGGCGCGCGCGCGATCATCGACCTGGAACAGTGGTATGAACGACAATGGGCCGAGAGCCGAGAGTTTAAGGCTGAGTTGGTTGACCTGCTCGATGCTTCGAAGTTCGGCCGTAAGGAGTACACACCTTACGAGGTTTACATGAAGGCGTTATTCGAGTACTTCAAAGACGAGCTTGCGGACGAGCAACAAGGCCCCATGCGCTCTGCTGTGGAGCTGGCCGAATTCCAGGAAGATGCAGTGAAGAAGGCGCGCAAGATTTTGGCGCGCTACGACGGCGTTATGATTGCCGATTCAGTCGGTTTGGGCAAAACATGGATTGGCAAGAAGCTGCTGGAAGACTACGCATACCACATGCGCCAGAGGGCGCTGGTAGTTTGCCCGGCGAGCCTGCGCCCCATATGGGAGCGCGAGCTAGCAGACGCTACGATTTCGGCCACTATCCTGTCGCAGGAAGAGTTAGGGCGGGAAGAATTCGACCCTTTGGAGTTTGCTGATGTCGATGTAGCGCTGGTAGACGAATCGCACAACTTTCGGAACCGCAACGCCCAGCGATTCGGCAATTTGGAGCGCCTTCTCGGAGGAAATGGCGGGCGGGGCAGAGATGGACAGCGCAAGAAGGTGATACTTCTTACGGCCACTCCCGTAAGCAACGATCTCTTCGACTTGTACAATCAGTTTTCGTTAATAACTCAAGGAGACCGAAGCTATTTCTCGGTTGCAGGTATCGGCGATCTGTACCGGTATTTCCTCCAGGCACGGCGAGACGCACGCCATGATGTTCCTGGCATTGCACTTTTCAACCTCTTAGAAGAAGTGGTCATCCGTCGAACCCGCAGCTTTATTCGGAAGGCTTACCCTGACGCGACCATTGCGGGGAAAAAGGTCCAGTTTCCTAAACGCGAACTGAAAACTGTTGAATACAATCTAGAGGCCACTTACCACGGAATTTATGAATTCATCGTCAGCGGCATCGAAAGTCTGAAGCTGGCACCATACAGCTTAGAGTCCTACAAGAAAAAAGGCATTGAGGTGGACGAATTCGAAGCCGGCCGGGAGCAGGCGTTAGTCGGCATTTTCAAGAGCCGTTACCTCAAACGATTCGAGTCGAGCATCGAGGCTTTTCGCATTAGTGTGCGTCGCGCCCTGGCCTTCCTACAGACCTTTGAGTCTTACATTCTGGAAGGCCGCTTGTTGAGAAGCAGTGATTTTCACAAGGCCCTTCAGTACTTGGAACGCGAGAGTGAGGAAGACGATGCTGTACCTGAATCGCTAGCGGACGTTCTGGACGAGAGCCAGGACGCACGTCGCGCCCTGGGTTCAATGGCGACGGTGGACCCGGCACTATATGACCTCCGAAAACTTCATGACGCTGTCCAGCACGATGTTCATGTACTGCTAGGAATATGGGAAAGAGTTCAGCACATCGATCCCGCGCACGACTCGAAGCTCAAACGTCTGAAGAGCCTTCTGTCCGGGGAGCTGAAGGGCAACAAGGTCTTGATCTTCACCTACTACAGGGACACGGCGCGGTATCTGTATCGCCACCTGGGCAGTCCCGATAACACAGAGGCCGTAAAGTTCCACGAACAAGCGGGCGATCCTAACGTGAGGCGCATGGATAGTGGCAATCACCCGGACGAACGCATAAAGATCGTGCAAGCATTTGCCCCAAAGGCGAACGGCAAAGCAGAGTGGGCGGGCACGGATAAGGAAATCGACATTCTCCTCTCCACCGACGTGCTCTCAGAAGGTCAGAATCTCCAAGACTGTGGATACCTCTTGAATTACGACCTCCATTGGAACCCGACTCGCATGGTTCAACGGGCCGGACGAATAGACCGGATTGGAACGGATTTCGATGTTTTGTGGGTCTACAACATGTTTCCGGACCAAGGCCTGGAGCGACTTCTCGGGCTGGTGCAGAGTCTAAACCGTAAGATAGCGGACATCGATCGTCTTGGAATGCTTGACGCCAGCGTTCTGGGGGAGGAGGTGCACCCACAAACTTTCAATACGCTCAAGCGTATACGGCAAGAAGACGACAGCGTAATCGAAGAAGAGGAGCAGTTTACGGAATTGGCCAGCAGCGAGGTCCTACTGCAGCAATTGCGTGCGTTCCTTGATATCGGCGGAAGGGAAGTATTGGACAGCTTACCAGACGGTATCCACTCAGGACTTCAACGCAACGGTGCTCGCGGCCTATTCTTCTATTTCAGGAGCAACAAGGGAGACAAGGGACAGAGCTTTTGGCGTTACTACGACCTCAAGACAAACAATATTCTGGATAACCGCCATGTCCTGGCCAACTTGATCGCTTGCAGCCCCGATACTCCTCGCGTTGTGGATCCAGGAATATATAAGGAAGTCTTCACACTTCAGGAGAAAGTCATAGAAGAATTGTTACGCGACTACGAGGAAAAGGCAGCCCTGCAAGTTGCCCCACAGGTGCTCGACCCACTACAGCAAACAGTGGCGACGGTCATTCAAGGATTCTTAAATCATCCGGAAATGGAACGTAAGCGCGCAATCTCTGCCATCGAGTTTCTGAATGCCCCCATGCTACGTGTTCAATTGTCAGAATTGAAGAAGATCCACAAGGAATACCAACAGACGCAGAGCATTATCGAGCTAATTGCCGCTCTCGAGGCGATGCGGAACGCTTACGGCAGTGGCACAAAGTCCTCGAAAGCCACTGAGCTCTCTTCTACCCCTAAACTTGAGCGTGCCGACTTGAGATTAATTTGCTTCGACGTGCTTTCGAGTGACTAGTTGAATTTGGATCGCCAGCCACGCTCCCCGTGTCTTTTAACTCTCACATGCTTTTACCAGGCGCAGGATAGGCCGTAGTTCGCTGCCGCTGTAAAGCCCGCTTGTGCAGCTCCGCTCGGTATGCCCCAACCGTGCTCGCTTCCGCGCCCTTCTGGGCTTCGCTGAAACGCGCTCCGGGGCTTGACAGCCGCGAACCACGGCCAGGACCCGCCTCCAGTAAAGCATGTTGTTTTTTATGCCCTAAAAGGGCCTGAAAACAGCAAATCAAAACTGGAGCGAAACAAATGCCAAGCGTCTATGAAATCATCACCGAGAAAATCATCAAGGAACTTGAATCGGGCATGGTTCCCTGGCGCAAGCCCTGGACCTGTCAAACTCCCTCTAACCTAATCACGCAGAAGGAGTATCGCGGCCTTAATGTCTTTACCCTTTCCTCGCAGGGGTTCCCATCACGATTCTGGCTTACGTTCAATCAGACAGCAAAGCTTGGCGGGCGAATTCGCAAGGGCGAGAAGTCTTCCCCCGTCATTTTCTGGAACGTCGGCGACGAGCAAGAGACAACCACGCCAGAAGGCAGGAAAGAGACTTCCCGTCCTTTTCTGCTCCGTTATTACAGCGTGTTCAACTACTCGCAGACGGAAGGCATCGACATCCCGGCTTCTCTTCTGCAGGAGACCCGCACCAACGATCCGATTGCGGCGTGCGAACAGATTGTGGCGAACATGCCGAATCCACCAGCATTCCAGCAGTCCGACAAAGCGTGGTACTCCCCGAGCAATGACGTGGTCGGTATGCCAGCACGCGCCCTCTTTCATTCATCCGAAGAATTTTACGCCACTGAATTTCACGAATTGGGTCACAGCACAGGTCACCCAAAGCGCCTGCACCGGGAGAACTTCGATAATCCGGCTCATTTTGGTTCTGAATCCTACTCGAAGGAGGAACTGATCGCTGAGATGACCGCCGCTATGCTGTGCGGCATCGCAGGAATCGAGCAGAAGACTCTTGAAAACTCGGCCGCCTATCTCAAGACGTGGATTGCACGGCTCAAGTCCGATTCACGGTTGCTTGTTTCCGCCGCATCGCAGGCACAGAAAGCGGCTGACTTTGTCCAAGGCAAAACCGACGCACGTCAGGAAGCTGAGGCGGACGCCGCTTAGGTTAGGGGTCATGTGGGTGGGGATTCCTTGCGAGTTCTCTCGGCAAATCGCCTAGTCTTTTGGTATTCTCGTGGCGGGAGGGTAAACCTGTGACGACTCCTGAAGCTAAGCTCGAATACCGAATTGAGCGCGATGGCGACAAGTTCGTCGCTATCGCCTCGGATCAAGAGACCCTAGGCGTCTACGACACCGAGGAACAAGCCCTAGCGGACATTGCCCGTGAGAAGCGCGAGGACGCAATTTGGGAACGAACCAAGGAATTGATGCGGAACACTGTCGTTACGATTATGACCGAATTTTCCGTGGACCTGGAGACGGCACTGTTCTGGGTCAATTCCGCATCGGGAATGACTGCGCTAGCGATGGACGATAAGCCTAAGCATTGAACGGAAAGTTTGCGGGCCGATGTCTGTCTCACTTCTATGACTTGCCGTGCCCCCCTCGGGGCAATTCCGACAGTGCGGACAATCCACCGCCCACAATTCTCATAGCAACTCCGGTGACTCGACCGATTATTTCGGCCTCATCAAGATGGGAGAACCTGCGAATCGGCTGCGGTGAGGTGATGTGGGGCACCAGAATGAGTTGCCCGTCTTTCAATTCGCACCAACCGCAGGCATAACCATCTCTGAGTTCGGGGAAATTCGCGGGGGCGAAGCCTTCGACCTACTGCAACTCCTGAACACGGGACACTCCGGCACGCTCAGCACCATTCATGCTAACTCCGCGCAGCAAGGCCTCGCGCGGTTCACGAGTTGCGTCCTGCAGAGCGGCGTGGACCTCCCCTATCGCGCCATCAAGACCAACATCGCTGATTCGCTCAACGTTGTCGTCCATGTCGAGCGCCGGCCTGGACGCAGATACATTTCTGAAGTTCTGCTCATCAACCGATACGACCCGGATGCGGACCTGTTCGACTACGGCGCGGTGTTCTTGGCCAAGCAGGATCACCCATGACCACCGATAGCCTATTCACACCACGATCTCTCACCGCTTCGAACTATGTCCGGGAGCTGTTTGAGCCATCCGACAACGCGGCAATCCTCGTGCGGAATCGCTCCACAGGCCACACGGTTCAAACCATCTCTAAGGCGGAGACCATCGCAAGCCCCCGTTTTCAATCTTGGCTCGCCAATCAGAGTGCCAGTGGCTACGACGTGTTCATGGGAATGAATCCCGTCAAGGACGGCGCGTACAACCGGACCAAGCAAAATATAAGGGATATACGCCACGTCTATCTCGACCTCGACAAAAAGGGCGATGAGGCTCTCGAAGGAATTCGAAATTCAACCGAAGTCCCAGCGCCAAACTTTGTCCTCGATACCTCTCCGGGCAAGCACCAAGTCGTGTGGAAGGTGAGTGGATTCAGTCAGGACGAGGCCGAGTCTCTCCTTCACAGCCTCGCAAATAAGTTCGGCGGCGATCTGGCGGCAACGGATTCGACACGCGTCCTCCGACTCCCGGGATTCGCTAACCACAAACTTCCCGAAGAGTTCATCGTGCAAGCGCGCCAGGAAAGCGATGCGGTCTACACGCTCCGCGACTTCACGATCGACGAAGATTCGCCCGAAGCACCTCGGCACTTTGGCGAGGCCCAAGAACGAAGGCGCACGCTTCCCAACGACCACAAAAGCCAATCCGAACATGACTGGGCGTATGCGAAGCGCGCCCTCGCCCGCGGCGACGATCCTGAAGCGGTAATTCAGCGTATCGCCGACTATCGCTCGGAAGACAAAGATGATCCGAATTACTACGCACGGCACACCGTTATGAAGGCTCAAGCCGAGCTTCTAGGACAGAGCGCCATCGAAAGGCCCGTTGAAGGTGACAGTACACAAGCAAAGCAAATCGGATTTGATCACTGAGGATCGGCCAGACGCTTCCCAGAGAGGCCTGACCTCCGGTAGCAGGGAAGCCGCGCCCATGCCGAGGTTGTTGACGACCGAAGACGTCGCGGAGATGACGGGACTCTCACCTGAAACGCTCGCGCAATGGCGCTGGCTCAAGAAGGAAATTCCGTTCGTCCGGCTGGGCAAAAAATGTGTTCGTTACAGACAAAGCGATATTGACGGGTGGCTCGTGAAGAGGCTAGTGTCGGTTACCTCGGGGGAAAACCCTGAAAGGAGGTAACTTTTGGCAGTCTTCAAGTGCGGTAGATTTTTCTATTATGACTTTGAATTCGGCGGTCGCCGATATCACAAGTCAACCCGCATGACCAACCAAAGGGCAGCAGAACAGGTTGAATCAGTTTTGAAAGGAGAGCTGGTTCAAGGAAGGAATGGCCTTCGGCCCTACAAGCAACCGCCACTGTTTGGGGAATATGTTCAAACGTTCCTCAAACGAATCGAAAAACCCCTGGCTCAAAACACGGTCGATCTGCACAACAACAGCCTCAAATCCCTTTTGAAGCTGTTCAAGAACAGATTCCTCGATCAAATCACAAGGAGCATGATTGAGGACTTCAAGGCCGGTCGAGCCAAGGAACTGAAGAAGGGAAGCAAAACGCAGCTCGTGTCGCCGGCCACGGTCAATCGGGAACTTGGCACGCTCAAGAAGATCCTGAACATGGCCGTCGATGACGAGCTCATCACCATCAATCCTGCCAGGAAAGTGAAACCTTTCCCGGAGGAAATTCCAGACGTCCACATCCTGTCGTTCAAAGAGGAGCTCGACTATTTGGCACGTGCCTCCGAGCCCCTCAAGAGCGTCGCCATCATCATGCTCGGGCAGGGAATGCGGCCGGATGAAGTCTTTCGGATGACTTATTCGAATCTCGACTTCTTTAACCGAACGATCCTGATCGTGCGTGGGAAAACCAAAAACGCCAAACGTACTCTGTCGATGTGTCAGGAAGTTTTCGATCTCCTGAAGACACGCCGGCAGAAACGACCCAACGACTACTGGGTTTTTCCGAGTTCCCGTAAACCCGGTACTCATCTTGGTTCCGTCCGCAAAGCCCATGATCGCGTCTGCGACGACTTGGGATTGCGCGGAGTCATGGACCTCTACAATCTGCGTCACACATTTGCCACCCGCTCCATTCTGTCCGGGACCGATGTCACCATTTTGCAGAAGATCCTCGGACACTCGGAAATCGGGATGACCATGCGTTACGTGAAAATCGCGGAGCATTACAAAGTGGAAGCGGTAGTGAGGCTCGAGAAGTATCGAGCCGTGAAGATGCAGGAAGCAGTAGTGAAGATGCAGGAAGAACAGCAAGAAGAGGAAAAGCTGGGGATGTTGCAGTAGGGTCCCCTGAATTTCCCCCATAGTGAGGGGAAGGACTTTTTAGAGATGCCTGTAAGTCGCAGAAAAGATTGGTCGGGGCGCCGAGATTTGAACTCGGGACCTCCTGCGCCCAAGGCAGGCGCGCTACCAGGCTGCGCTACGCCCCGACAACAAGTGCTTTTTGATTCTAAAGCACTTTCCAACTTTTATGCTACTCCAGCCGGCCAATGTGGCCTCCAACCGTGCCCAGACGCATTTCCCTACGAAAATCATCCACAGCTCGGAACAACGCTGGCACTCTTACCTCCTAAGCATGCGCGCTATTCGCGGCAGGAGTTTTGTAGGTTTCGACGAGAATTCTCGAGAGTCGATGCAACAAAGGCGGCGGCGGCGCGATCCAAACTGAGAACCTGTTTCGCGCACTTCCGCGGGTTCGTTCCACAATCCTCTTCAACCGTCTTTAAGTTCACGGTCAACCCACGCCCGAGGGACCCTTGGAGTAGAAGTGTAGGCGGTCAGGTGGAACCTTTGATGGCGCGATTTTCACGGACCGCCGCATACGATGTCAATCCTCTGTTCCCCAGAGTATTTCTGCCGATTTGTTGGAGCAGGAAGCTTCGAGCTGAGGACCTGGAACTGATTCGACAACGGACCCAAAGAGTTCATGTCAGAAGCGAGTTTGGGGAGTATTATTAAAGAAAGCCTCCGTGATGCTGGTTTGGTGACGCAGATTTCGAAAGTTCAGGCAATTCTTGGGAACGGTCACCGCGCATAAGCAATCAAATACCCCCTTCCTTTGATGTGAGAACTCTCTGAGGCCCATTCTGTCAAAGAGTGATTCGTGTCACGAAACAGCGGCCCGGCTGCATTCCCTTCAGACGGTCAAGAAGGATTTGGCGACGGCCTTCGCTGAGAGCCCGGACACTCGGCGACATGTGAAGGAGGAGCACATCCATGAATCGCAAAGAGCATGGCGCGGGTGGTGCGGACGTACCTATGGGCAGCGCAGAGCCGATACTTGCGGGAGGTTTACCATCGAAGGCAGCGGGCGGCACCCCAATCCACCAGAGAGCCAGGCTGTTTGATGGTTCGATTGTCGGCACCGCTCAGGAAGCCGTCGAATTCATCACGAACATTTTGGAGTCTTCGACCGAATACTCGGTGATCGCCAAAGACCTGACCGGAAAGATACTTCTTTGGAACGAAGGCGCGCGCCGGCTGTATGGTTACGAGCCCGGCGAAGTCATCGGTAAGGCCAATTCCTCGATTCTGCATACGCCTCAGGATGTTGGAGCCGGCGTGCCGGCTCAAATCATGCAGGCTGCGCTCAAGCAAGGCAAATGGGAGGGGACACTAACACGGCGGCGGAAAAACGGCGACCAGTTCACGGCCCGTCTGGTGATTACGCCACGCCACGATCCCACTGGTAAGCCGATCGGTTTTCTAATGATCTCGAAGGATATATCGGATGAAATCCGCCTCACCCAATACGCCCGAAGCCTGATCGAAGCGAGCCTGGATCCGCTGGTCACGATCAGCCCGGAAGGGAAAATCACCGATGTCAACGAGGCTACCATCAAAGTTACTGGCGCAGCACGGGAAAGGCTCATTGCGACGGACTTCTCGAACTATTTCACCGAACCCGAGAAGGCCCGGGAGGGCTACCAGCGGGTCTTCTCAGAAGGCTTCGTCACCGACTATCCGCTGACCATCCGGCATGTGGACGGTCGGCTGACCGACGTGCTGTACAACGCCTCGGTTTACAAGGACGCACGAGGTAACGTGCTGGGGGTGTTCGCCGCTGCGCGCGATATCACGGCGCAAAAACAGACCTCACAATACGCGCGGAGCCTGATCGAGGTCAGCGTGGACCCGCTGGTTACCATCAGCCCGGAAGGGAAAATCACCGATGTGAACGAAGCTACTGTCAAGGTCACCGGCGCGCCTCGCGAAAAGCTGATCGGCGCGGACTTCGCCAACTTTTTCACGGAACCCGAGAAGGCGCGCGAAGGTTACCAGCGAGTGTTCTCGGAGGGTTTCGTCACGGATTACCCGCTGACCATCCGGCATGTGGACGGACGGCTGACCGACGTGCTGTACAACGCCTCGGTTTACAAGGACGCACGAGGTAACGTGCTGGGGGTGTTCGCCGCTGCGCGCGACATCACCGCGCAGAAGCAGGCGTCACAGTATGCGCGGAGCCTGATCGAGGTCAGCGTGGACCCGCTGGTTACCATCAGCCCGGAAGGCAAAATCACCGATGTGAACGAAGCTACTGTCAAGGTCACCGGCGCGCCCCGCGAAAAGCTGATCGGCGCAGACTTCGCCAATTACTTCACGGAACCCGAGAAGGCGCGCGAAGGTTACCAGCAGGCCTTTGCCAAAGGCTTCGTCACGGACTATCCGCTGACCATCCGTCACATCGACGGGTGGCTCTCCCACGTCCTGTACAACGCTTCGGTCTACAAAGATGTCAACGGAAAGGTCCTCGGCGTCTCTGCCGCCGCGCGAGATGTTACGCCTCTCAAGAAGGCCGAGGTGGAATTGGCTGACCAGCACACGCGAGAACTCGAGCGGCTGGCCGAGCTGGAGAGGTTTCAGAAACTCACTGTCGGCCGCGAACTAAAGATGATTGAGCTGAAAAAAGAGATCGACGACCTCAAGAGGCGGCTCGCGGAACGAATTGCTTCAGCCTGACACTATGAGCACCCCTGAATCAGCTGTGAGCCAACTTGAAACGCCTCCAAACGATGGGCAGCTGGCCCTCGCTCACACGCCGGACTTTGCTCCCGATCGGTCCGCGGCCGAAAATGACCAGCGCGCGCTGCTCAACCTCCTGGATGACTTCGATGCGGAGAAGGCACGAATGGAAGGGACGCAGCGCGCCGTATTGAACATACTGGAAGATTCCGTAGCCGAGAAAACGCAACTCGAAGCAGCTCAGCGTTCCATGTTGAACATCTTGGACGATTTTGCGTCCGAGAAAATGCAGCTGGAGGCGGCTCAGGGGGCCATGGTGAACATCCTGGACGACTTTTCGGAGGAGAAAAGCCGTCTGGAGGAGACACAACGCGCAGTATTGAACATTCTCGACGACTTCGAAACGGAAAAGAGCAAGGTGGAGCTGGTTAACCAACAACTCGCGAAAGAAATTGAGGAACGCAAGCGCATAGAAACGCAGATACAGGGAGTGAACACGGAATTGCTCGCCGCCAACAAGGAACTCGAAGCTTTCAGTTATTCGGTATCTCATGATCTCCGCGCCCCGTTGCGCAGCATCGACGGATTCAGCTTGGCGCTGCTGGAAGACTATGCAGACAAGCTCGATGAAGACGGAAGAGACTACCTTCACCGTGTGCGTGCGGCAACGCAACGGATGGGAATCCTAATCGATGATCTGTTAAATCTTTCCCGACTGAGCCGTACGGAGATGAGACTGGAAAACGCGGACCTAGGTGCTATCGCCCGATCCGTTGCCGTGGAGCTGCAGAAAACTCAACCGGAGCGCCGAGCTGAGTTTCGGATTGAAGAAGGCCTCGAGGCGTTCGTCGATTCCCATCTGATAAGAATTACGCTTGAGAACTTGCTTGGCAATGCGTGGAAATTTACCTCGAAGCATGAATCCGCTTGTATCGAGTTTGGCAGGACGAATCGCAGCGGGTGCCTCACCTACTACGTTCGAGACGACGGTGCCGGATTCGACCAAGCCTATGCGAATCGGCTTTTCGGGGCCTTCCAGCGTCTTCATGACAAGAGCGATTTTCCCGGAACTGGGGTGGGATTGGCGACTGTCCAAAGGATCATTCACCGGCACGGCGGCCGCATTTGGGCAGAAAGTGCCATTGAGAGAGGTGCAACATTTTACTTTACGCTGTCGGAGACGAGGCATAGGGGAGCGTAAATCATGGAAGACAAAATCATTCTTCTCGTGGAAGACAACGCCGATGACGAGAAGCTAACTCTTCGAGCTCTAAAGAAGAACAACATCCGCAATGAGGTAGTGGTTGCTCGAGATGGCGCCGAGGCTCTCGATTATCTGTTTGGCACCGGAGCCTACGCGGGGCGCAACCTGGAGTTTATGCCGCAAGTCGTCCTATTGGATTTGAAACTACCCAAACTGGATGGGCTGGAGGTACTCCGTCGTGTGCGCACTAATGATCGTACGAAGCTTCTCCCTGTCGTGATTCTCACGTCGTCAAACGAAGAACAGGATCGCATCAATGGCTACGGCCTGGGTGCGAACAGTTATGTTCGCAAGCCGGTGGACTTCAACCAGTTCAGCGAAGCGGTGCGCCAACTCGGACTGTATTGGTTAGTTCTCAACGAGGCGGCACCGGCCAGGAGAATGTAGATGGGTGTCCCTCTTCGAGTATTAATCGTTGAGGATTCGGAAGACGATACCGCTTTGGTCGTTCGCGAATTAAAGCGGGCTGGTTATGACATTGAGTTCAAACGCGTGGATTCTGGTGAAGCACTGATGTCATCAATCGCCTTGCAGGAGTGGGATCTTGTCATTTCCGATTTTTCCATGCCCTCGTTCTCGGGTACGGACGCCTTAAAACTCGTGAGATCAATGGGGTGCAGCGCCCCCTTTATTTTCGTTTCAGGAACGATCGGTGAGGACACCGCTGTAGCCGCCCTCAAAGATGGCGCTCAGGATTACATAATCAAAACCAACTTGAAACGCCTGGTACCTGCGGTCCAACGCCAACTGCGAGAGGCGGAGGAACACCGGCAACGCAAGGGTTTGGAACAACACGTGCTTCAGTTGCAGAAATTCGAGGCCATCGGGAGGTTAGCTGGTGGCGTTGCGCACGATTTCAACAATTTGCTGGGCGTCATCCTGGGGCAAAGTGAGATTCTACTTGATCGCTCAAAGGATCAGGCAAGCACTCACGGCCTTGAGATGATAAGAGAATCTGCCAGACGCGGTGCGACGCTCACACGTCAGCTATTGGCTTTTGGAAGGCGGCAGGTTCTCGAAACTAGAGTCCTAAACCTCAATACGATCCTGGCCGATGTCGAAAAACTGTTGCAACGCGTGATTGGGGAGGATATCGAATTGAATTTCCAGACAGATGCCAAAATAGGCAGCGTAGAAGCCGATCCCGGTCAACTGGAGCAGGTAGTCGTAAATCTCGCCACGAATGCGAGGGACGCGATGCCAGCGGGCGGCCGGCTAACGATTGCCACCGCAAACGTTGACCTGGACGAAGCCTTTGCGGATCGCCGGGTAGTAGTTCGTCCGGGGCACTACGTGCAACTAGTTGTTAGCGACACTGGATGCGGGATGGACAGCGAAACCCAGTCCCATATCTTTGAGCCTTTCTTCACAACCAAGGAGCAAGGGAAAGGTACGGGGCTGGGCCTCGCGACCGTTTACGGTATTGTGAAACAGAGTGGCGGCTATATTTGGGTTTACAGCGAGCCGGGCCACGGCACAGCCTTCAAAATCTACTTACCGATGGTGGAAGCCGCCGCAGAAAGTCCGCGATATGTCGAGCGAAGTGAAGAGCTGCCTCGTGGTTCGGAGACGATCTTAGTAGTTGAGGATGACGCCTCGCTGCGCGAAGTCACTGGCGACTTCCTTCAAAGCAGTGGTTACACCGTGGTAGCGGCAGAATCACCGGGGGAAGCCCTTCGCCTGGCAGAGTCCCATAATGGCCCCATTGACCTCCTTTTGACCGACGTGATGATGCCAAAAATGAATGGCCGTGAACTCGCCACCAGACTCATCAACGCGCGGCCAGGAATTAAGGTTCTCTACGTCTCTGGCTATGCAGACGGCATCGTTCGGGACGGGGCGCATGGGCCGTTGGAGGAAGGGCTGGCATTTCTTCAGAAACCATACACTCGTAGTGTGGTCACGCGGAAGATCCGTGAAATCCTCGATTCGCAACGAGTCAACTCCGTCGCCAAGAAACACTGAACTTTTCGAACAATGAACTCTATCATCCTCGAACCGCGTTAACCATTGCCTGCAAGTTTTCAGGAGGAGTGTTGCGGCCCAAGGCGCAGCCGGAACTGAGAAACAACCCGCGTCCGCCCGTTTTCCTGATGGCTTCCTTGACTGCGGCGGAAATACTTTCCGGTGTGCCCAAAACAAGCGGGTCGCTCGGATTGATGTTGCCCATCAGAACTGTGTTGTTTGGGATGGAACGTCGAGCAAGTTCCATGTCGAGCTGCCAATCCACTTCGAGAATGCGCGCTCCTGTTTTGCCCATGTCCGAAATGATGGATGCCGTATTTCCGCAGATGTGAATGGAGAGAGGAATGCCAAACTCTTGCACGTCCTTCACCAAAGCAGTTTCCGGTTGCAGAGCAAATTTTCGATAGAGTACAGGCGAGATAAGGGCTGGACCGGCGAAGGCATCTCCGATGGAGGTTGCGTGGGCACCGGCTACTTTTTGGGCTTTGGCGAAAGCCGCGCAAGCCTTGCGGCAAAAGTCAATCAATGCATGGATAGGGGTGGGATCTTCTTCGGTGAGCAGGTCCATCATGAATTGCTGTGGGCCGCGCAACATACAGGCCAAAGTGAAAGGTCCCTGGTCAGCCCGGCCCATGATGAAAGCGCGATCACCCACGCGCTGCGCGACGATTTGGGTGGTCTCCAGCCATATGGGCAGCCTGCCGTCGTTCCAAGGGTCTGGCACACGCAGGGAATCCACCGCGCTCCAGTCTTTGACCAGGAGATCGGATTCGTCGAGCACCGCCGGATCGTTTTCGCGGAAGATTACTTTTGCACCACAAGCCTCGGCAAGAGTCACTACGTCAAAGTCAATCACGGACGCGTCGTATCCGAATTGGTCCATGCAGTGGATCAATGCATCGGCCATCTTGGCAGGGTTGTGAACGACATCCGCCATCTTCATCCCAGCGTTCTCGATGGCGAACATAAACGTTTGCGGAATCACTGGGACGCAGTCAGGGACTTCGCCGTTCAGTACCGCCATGCACCTTTCCAACGAACTCATTTTCCTCATCGAAACGCCCTTTCGCGCGGCTCATGTTTGTGTATCGAGAGCCCACCGGAGCATTGCCTGATAGTAGATTTGTGTTCCCCGAAATACAAATGACCGCAGGCGAGAACCGCATGGGACACGAGAGGCTAATTACAGATGAGGCAGTGCGGCGGTGTCGTGCTCGTTGCAATCCGTTGGTGGTTCGCTACCATAGAAAGACGAAGCAATCCTCCAGGCGCTACCCGTACGGGAAAGGATAATTGGATGAATCGCGCATTTCTCACTTCTCTGCTGGGCGCAACGCTCCTGTTCGCGGGGGCCTGCAAGTCCAAGCCGCCGGATAAGGATGCGATCCGCTCCGGGGTCATCAATTATCTGACATCGCTGAAGACGTTGAACGTGAACGCAATGGACGTGATCGTCACGCAGTCCAGCGTGAACGGCAATCAGGCGCAGGCGCAGGTGGAGATCCGGCTGAAGAATAGCCCGCCGGATGGCCCGAGTATGAAGCTTTCGTACAATCTGGAAAAGCGCGGCGAAGAATGGGCCGTGGTGAAGAGCCAGCCGGCCGGCGGCACGATGCAGCATCCCGCGCCGGGAGAAATGCCCCCGGGCGGATTGCCACCCGGGCATCCCAACGTGAATGGCTCGGCAGGACAAACTCCGGCGGGGCATCCCGATTTCAACGGGATATTGAAGTCGGCGCAGCCTCCGGCACAGCAGGCGCCCGCGGCGGCGAAGCCGTAAGAGCGGAACGCAGAGATCAGATATCAGTGATCAGATATCAGCGACCAGCAACCAGGAAACAGGAGAGTGCCGCGGCTGCGCAAGATTCATAAAAAGGCCCAAAAGCATTTCCTCAGGGGCTAAAGCCCAATAATAGCCAAGCATCTGATGTCGGAGCTAAAGCTCCGACCCCCTAGCCTGCGGAACTTTTTGGCACGGTTTAAGAGGCTGCGGAAAAATACAGGAAAGGTTTTCTTCAGGGGCTAAAGCCCTTTATTCTTAGTTGCTTTACACCGGGGCTGAAGCCCCGGCCTCCTAAGGAAAGGACTCACTCGAAACCTAAAACTGATTACTGATGACTCTTTACTCGCCTTCGTAATCCTGTAGATCGTCGGTGGGGAGCGCGACACGGACGGCGTTCAGTACGGCCAATAGGTCAATCAGTTCCTGTCCGATAGCGCCCCAGATGGGCGGCAAGTAGCCGAAAGCAGCGGCGATCATGCCGAGGACGCTGGCGGCCATCCCGCCGAGGGCGCTTTGCAGGGCGACAGCCCGCATGCGCTGGCCGATGTGCATGAGCTCGTCGATTTTGCCGAGGGCCGTTTCCAGGACAACGGCGTCGGCGGCTTCAGTGGTGATGTCGTTCTGGGTGCCGAAGGCCACGCCGACGGTGGCGGCCAAGAGCGCCGGGGCATCGTTGATGCCATCGCCCACAAAAAGCGTGCGCGCTTTGGCGGTTTCTTCCTTTACGATGGCTACTTTTTCTTCGGGGCTCTTCCCGGCATGCACTTCCGTGATGCCCACGCTCTCCGCAAGGTATTTCACTTCAGACTCGCGATCGCCGGACACCAGAATCACTTTTCTTACACCGTGTTTTGGCTGGAGGTGCTGGATGAAGGAAGCGCTGTCTTTGCGCGGGGCATCGTGGAAGCGGATGGCGGCGGCGTATTTTCCATCAATGAAAATGAGGCATTCGAGGCCGCTGGAAAGCTCCGGCAAGGGCAGAGATTGCGCATGCACCTTGTTGCGGCCGGTGATTTGAATGGAGCGGCCTTCGACGTTGGCGAGCAAGCCTTGCCCCGGCCGTTCGCTGATGTGCGCAACGGAAAGGACATCCAATTGTTCCTGTTTGGCCGCAGAAACGATGGCGCTGGCCAGCGGGTGCTTGGAGTATTGCTCCACGCTTGCGGCAAAGCGGAGCACGCCGGTACGATCAAATCCCTCGGCGCAAAGGACCTCGGTCAACTTCGGCCTTCCGTAAGTGAGCGTGCCGGTCTTGTCGAAGATGAGCGTGCGACACTTCTCCAACTGCTCGAGGATGGCGGGATTCTTGATGATGATGGCGCGGCGCGCGGCCAGGGAGATGGCGCCGATGATGGCGGTGGGAATGGCGAGAAGCAACGGGCAGGGCGTGGCAATCACAACGACGGCTAGAAAGCGTTGAGGTTCGCGGCTGAGGAGAGCGGCCGCGACGGCAACAGCCAGGGCCAGCGGCGTGTACCACGCACCGAGCTGATCGCCCAGGCGGCGCAGCTTGGGGCGTTGCTGCTCTGTCTCGTGCATCACCTTCATGATGCGGGCGTAGCGCGAATCTTCCGCCACTTTTTCCGCGCGGATGAGCAGGGCTTGTTCACCATTGATGGCGCCGGAGATCACCATGGACCCCGGCGTTTTTGAAATCTCGTAGGGCTCGCCGGTGAGGTAAGCCTCGTCCATGATGCCGTGGCCTTCGAGGACGGTGCCGTCCACAGGGCAAATCTCGTGGGGAAGAACGGTGAGTTGGTCGCCGATGCGGATGTCAGCCAGCTTCACGTCCACAAGGCCGCCGGTTTCCTTGCGGTGAGCAGTGCTGGGCATGCGGCGCGCGAGGGCGTCGAGGACGGAGGAAGCGCGGGCGGTGGCGAATTCCTCGAGCGCTTCGCCGCCGGAAAGCATGAGCACCACGATAGTGGCGACAAGGTATTCGCCCAGCGCGATTGCCGTCAGGATGGAAACACCGGCGAGAAGATCGGAGCCGAACTCGCGGCGATACAGTTTTTTCAGGAGCTCCCAAACGAGCGGAATGCCGCCGATCAAGAGCGCGGCAAAGAGTGGTGCATTTGCGGGAAGGGCAGGGAAGTGCAGGACGTACCTGAGGAGGACATGCAAGGCTATTGCAAGAAGCGTGAGCCCGGCGATATAGGTTTCTTTGGAAGGAACAAATCCCGGCTTCGCGGGAGACTTCATTAGCACTACTTATCGCATAGGCAATTCACCAAGTCAAAGATGCAAACCTCTTGCGAAAGCGAAAAGTAGCGGTGAAACAGGTCCTGCGGGGCGTACAAGCAAATCAATGCGGGCGGTGGGAGACGGGGGTGTCGTGAAAGTCGGATTCAGCCGACTATCATGGGCGCGTGGGCGCTCAACGTTACTGGGAGAGATTCTCTGTGCGATGGCGATTCTTGACCCAACTGCAAACGCAAGTTGTGGCGCAAAGTGCAGCCAGCCATGCCACGCGGCTCTGGTATCGATCGAACACGCCGGAGAAAGTTGCACAGACCGCCGCATTGATCAGGAGGAACGCCATAGCCGAATAGAAGAACTGGTTCAGGCGCCTCATGGCCTTGCCCCAACTGAATGCCAGGCAAACTACGACGCTCAGCCAGAAGGTGACCGTGTCAATTGCCGCAGCGGCATTGACCACCGGAAGAAGTTGGCCGCGAGTTTCCTTGGAGTTTAGGAAGGCCTGGAAGTCGCGGGGAAAGACTTGCGCGACCGCGCCCGAGTTCCACTCTTTGGCATGATAAGAACGAACTTCGTCTCCAGTACGAAGGGCCACGACCTGGAGGAACGTTTCTCTAACGCTGCCGGTCAGGAATTTCAGCTTGTAGGTTGAGAGTGTTCCGTGCACGATCTCATCCATTTCGTCAGTGTGTTCCACCATCTCATCCAATAGCGGATGACTCTCGAACAGAAATTCCGATTGGCTCCGAGGCAGCTGGGAGAGATAGCCGCATGCAATCAAGGGCCGCTTGGGGCAATTTTCGCGAAGAAAGTCCGCCGCAAGCCCGTCAGCAAACAGCCTGGAGAGCATGAAGATTTGCCCGGACGGCGAAAACTTGAAACCCAGATGCATGCGGTAATTCAGCGTGGCCGTCGAAAGTCCGCCAGCGATCAGCGGCACGACCAGGGAAACGAGCACGGTCCCGCGCAGAGTCGCTGCCCTCCTCAGGCGAGCGACAAGTTTGATGATTATGAGCAGAGCGACGAATAGCGCTGCAATGGGGAGAAGTGACGTATGCACGCCGGTGGAAAGCATTGAGATCGCGGCCAGGGATATGCGGTTTCTTGCGAGCAATTGATCATTGAATGCCAACAAAAACGACGACAAGAAGACGATGCCCGCGAATACGTCAGGCATAAGCTGTGAAACCAGCCAGGGTAGGCTTGTAAGAGCGGCCAAAACGGAAACTGAGGCAAGCAAGCTGATCTCGCGGACGCGGCGCTCGTCGCCGAGAAGGTACTTGCAGGTTTTGTCCAGTACGTAAACCACGATGATTGCCTGTACCCCGATCACGAACCAAGCGCTAATCCCCAGGCTCGTCAGTTTTGTGAAGACGCTGTATCCGGGGGAGCGGAATGGCCAATGTGGAATGAAAGTGAGGCCGGTGAGAAGGTAGCTGGCGGTATCCGAGAAAATAATCGCATAACCGTTGAAGAAAGCGACCCAAAGAAGCGCGCAGACCGCTGCGGTTCGAATGAGCAACGCGCGAATGACAAGGAGATACAGGTTGGCCAGTGGCTGCGACCTGGGCGCAACATCCGTCAATGTTGACCCTCCCTTGCGTGCCAGATTCTAATGCTCGACGTTCCCGGAATAACCAATGGACGGCCACCCTTGTACTGCGTTTTGGCGGCCAGTTTCAAAAAAAGCCACGCTGCATCGGCCGCATCCATTTGGTAGACAGGGAAAGAGCAAGTCCGAATCGAAACGCCACCAGACTAGCACACGCCAGGGAGGTTCGTTCTGACGAGGGATGTTAAATGTTTAATTGCTTAACGCTCCGAGAGGTGCGCGCGTGCGCAAAACAACCTATAAGCTAATCGCCGCAACTTATTCTCGCCGCTTGCATTGCAAAAGAAAGTGGCAAGTTTCCCGCTATTGGGGGACTCGTTGGGTCTGGATGCGATTTTAGTCGAAATGCGAGCGAGGATTGGCCGGAGACAGATTTTAACGCGTCACGAGGATGACGCGGGACCGGTTTACACGATTCTGGGCGCCGGCAACGGGATGATGTACTTCCCCACGTAGCCTTTTTCCCTGAGCTTGGGGATCAGCTCATCTGCAATGTGCCAGGAGAGGAGCAAGACATATTCAGGCTGATCATCGTAGAGGTGCGACTCATCCAGCACAGGGATGAGTGTTCCGGGCATGTACTTGCCGATCTTGAGCGAACCTTTGATTTCGAGAACACAGTCAAGAATCCCGTCGTCAAGGGACACGTAATTAATCAGAGTGCTGGCGCGCGAAGGCGCGCCGATGCCGTAAATGCGATGGCCTTGTTTCTTGATGTCGCGCAACAGGACGTACAGATCGAGTTTCGATTGAACGACACGGTTCTTGAAGCTCCGCAGGCCTTCTGCGTCCAGACCGGCGCAATCTTCATCCGTCAGGATTTGCGCGACTGAAGGCTGAACGGAGTGCAGGCCTTTCCGGGCAGCGTACACGCGAACCGAGCCGCCGTGCGTGGGAATTCTGCGGGCGTGGATAACCTCCAGGCCGTGCATGTTAAGGAGGTACTGAAGACTGCGCACGGAGTAATACCGAAGGTGCTCGTGATAGATGGTGTCGTACTGAAGCGTTTCCACGAGGCTGAGAAGATAATGTGATTCTGAAATAAAAACGCCCGTTTCGTCGAGGAGCAGCAGAATGCTTTCGATGATCTCGTGAACGTGTTCGATGTGCGCGAAGACATTCGTTGCCGTGATGATCTTTGCCGGTCCGTGCTGGCGACGCGTGGCTTCGGCCGTGACGCGATCGAAGAAGGCGATCGTAGTCGGGATACCGCGCTGGTTCGCCAGGTTGCCAACCTGGCTGGGCTCGATGCCGAAGACGCGATGACCGCCGCGCTGAAAGTTACTCAGCAGCGTCCCATCGTTTGAGCCAATGTCGACAGCAAGATCTTCGGGCCTCATCGGAACGATGGTTTGAGATTCCGAATAGAGGTCCATAAAGTTGTCACGAAGGATTTTCGTTGTGCCGCTGGTGTAGGGATATTCAGGCGGGAACAGTACTTCCTTGTCCACGATCAAGCCGAGCTGGACGAGCGTGCACTGCGGGCAGACCAGCCAGAGAGCCGGATACGCCGGCTGTTCCTTGGGGAGTTCACCGATAGTTCTCATCTGATTCACGGGAGGCAGATAACCCAGGAACACTATGCGCTGGAGGGGTGCGTAATTGCAGATCTGGCAGCGCTCGACGACGACGCTAGAGCCGGTGCCTGCCGCGGTCTGTGCTGTGTCTACGATGGCCATCTAAGTTTCCTTACTTGCTGCCGGGGCTGCCGGAGCGAGGTGGGCATTATCGCGGTACCACTTTGCCGTAATCGCCAATCCCTCGCGCAAAGGAATTCTCGGCGCATATCCCAGCGCTGAAATTTTCGCAATGTCGGGGCACCGGCGGCAGGTGCCCCCCGCGGCCGGCGGGCCGGGCACGACCTCGACGCGTTTGCCGAATAGATCGCCAATCCTGCGAGCTAAGTCAGCGATGCTGACTTCTTCTTGCGTCCCGATATTGTAAATGTTCAGATGCATGCCGCCTCGAAGCAGGGCCATCAAACCGTCGATGAAATCATCTACGAAGACGAAAGAGCGCGTTTGCGTGCCCGTACCCTGGATAGGGAAACGAACGGTGTCGGAATTTGAAGCGAGCTTGTGCATGCGAAGTACGAACTGCGGGATCACGTGTTCCCAGCCCATGTCGGGGCCGTAGACATTGTGCGGGCGGAAGATCAGCACGCGGCTCAGCCGGGTGCGCCCGTAATTGATGGCCATCATTTCGCTGATGATCTTTCCCGCCGAGTAGGACCAGCGTGGGTTCGTGGGATCGGGGATCGAAAGCGCAACGTTTTCCCCAGTCGGAATGGACGGAGGATCATGATAAACCTCCGAGCTTGAAGCCAACACCAGCTCTGACACATTGTGCTGCAGGCACGCATCAAGAACGTTAACGATACCCTTTACCCCTACTTCGAGCACCAGCTCGGGCTTTGTGTAAAAGAATTCCGTGCCGTTGACGAAAGCGAGATGGCAGACCGAATCGATGCCCTTGACGGCCTTCTCGACTTCGGCTGGATTGCGGATGTCTCCTGAAAGGTACTCGATGGAATCGGCCACGTCAGTGAGACGGTCGATGCGGCCACGAGACTGGTTGTCGAACACGCGGACGCGATTCCCCTCGCGAACCAGGCGCCGCACCAGTGCGCTGCCAAGGAAACCCGCACCCCCTGTTACAAGATAGGTCTTCGTCATAAGGGCTATTCGTCCTTGCTCGTGCTGGGAAATGCCGAGGCGGCACGCACGCGAACCACTGGGCGTTCGGCGGGAGGAACCCGGCGAAGATGCTTGCAGCCCCAGAGAAACCAGCGCAGATACTCGCCCGTCCAGGGGCCGAGACGAAAGGTGGACGCGCCGCCGTAAAGGCGGTCGATCGATATGACCGGCACCTCCCCGAGTTTCCAGCCGGCGAACTGCGCCTTCATCGCGATTTCAAAAGTTACCGCCCAACCCACCGGCCGTGCTTCCAGATTTAAGGCAGAGAACATCGAGCGCCGAAAAAGTTTGATGCCGGTAGTTGCATCGCTCAATACACAACCCGCGATGCGGTGAAAGAGCCGGTTGGCGATACGCGAAAGCGCGCCCCCAATTACGGAGCCGCCCAGGCGGCGGCCTCCGTGGGCGTAACGCGAACAGCTCACCAAATCGCAGCCCTCCCGCATAAGGGCCAGCATGTCTTCGATGGCAAGCAGCGGCCCGACCTCGTCAGCGGCGAAGATCAGCACGTAGTCTCCGACGGCGGCGTCCACCCCGGCTCGAATCGCGTTCACAACACCGCGGCCTTTCTGGTTGTGCACCAGGTGCAGATTCGCATAGTCATGCTGCATTGCGCGAATGACCGGGATGCTGTCGTCTTCCGGGAAGTCGTGGACAATCAAGAGCTCGTGAGGAACCTCGACGACGGCTTTCAACAGCTTCACCATGATCCGAAGGTTGATTCCTTCATTGCGGACAGGAAGCAAAATGGAAAGTGTGACCCCTTGGTGTTTCGCCGGCCCATTCGCGGAGGCCGTGGCGGTGCTGTTTCTCTCTTCAATTCGAGGGGTTGGCATCTGAGCTTCCAAGGTGCACAGAAGTGTCGCGAGCCACGACGGCGGCTCTCCTATCGTTTCCCA
>JGI12270J11330_10000165_pt1 | contig 48971 bp, 44 predicted proteins | sample PeaSoiMetSII2010_FD_11330 | JGI IMG/M metagenome (IMG submission 11330)
AGAATTCTCCTTAGAGAGCAGGTCAGAGGTCGGAGGTCAGATTGCAGAGGTGAAAACCTAAGTATCGAGCTTCGAAGGTTCTTACCTCTGCAATCTGCCCTCTTACCTCTGACCTCTTATTCGCTGATCTCGTGCTATCGCCCACACAATGCGCGCGCGGCCTCAAACACGGTCTGCTCGGTCGGCACGGTTACATCTTCCAAAGGCGGCGAGAACGGAATCGGAACATGCATCGCGCCCATGCGTTTGACCGGAGCGTCCAGATCGTAGAATGCGCCTGTGGCGATCACCGACGCAAGTTCTGCGGTGACGCCATAGCGTTCGTAACCTTCGTCGAGAACGATCGCGCGCGACGTTTTCTTCGCCGATTCAATCAGAGTTTTTTCGTCGAGCGGCCACATGGTGCGCGGATCGACCACTTCGGCGCTGATTCCGATTTCCTCCAGCATCGTCGCCGCACCCAACGCCACTTGCACCATGCTGCTGGTGGCGACCAGAGTGATGTCCTCGCCCATCCGTTTCACATCCGCGACGCCCAGCGGGACGGTGTAGTCGTCCGCGGGCACTGAGCCTTTGAGTTTGTACATCATCTTGTCTTCGAAGAAGACCACTGGATTCTCGTCGCGAATCGCCGACTTCAGCAGTCCCTTGGCGTCGTACGGCGTCGAAGGCAGAACCACCTTCAACCCCGGAACGTGGCAGAACCACGCATGCAGCGACTGCGAGTGTTGCGCAGCGGAGCGGCGAGTCGCTCCCATGGTCGTGCGCATCACCATCGGCACTCTCCACTTTCCGCCCGACATGTAATGGACCTTGGCAGCCTGGTTGACCATCTGGTCCATGGTCAAAGTGATGAAGTCGCCGAACATGATGTCAACCACCGGACGCATTCCGGTCATGGCTGCGCCCACGGCGAGCCCGGTAAAGCCTGCTTCGGAAATTGGCGTATCCAGCACGCGGTCTTTCCCGAATTCCTCCAACAGGCCAGACAATACTTTGAATGGGGTGCCCGCCTCCGCCACGTCCTCGCCCAGAATGCAGACGGTCGGATCGCGGCGCATCTCTTCGGCGAGCGCCTCGCGAATCGCCTGCGCGAAGGTCAACTCCCGATCGCCGGTTTCAGGCATACACGTCCTCGTCCACTTCATCGACGGTCGGGTATGGCGCCGCCACCGCGAAGTCGACTGCATTCTTCATCTCGGACTCAAGTTTAGCCTGCACCCGATCAAGCGCCGTCACATCGGCGAGTTTCTGCTCGACCAGCCACTTCCCGAAATTCGCGATCGGATCCCGCTCCGTCTTCCACGTTTGCTCTTCCTGCTTGGAGCGGTAATATTCGCGATTGATGTCGCCCACGTGATGCCCGTGGTAGCGATAGGTATTGCAGAGCAGGAACCCAGGACCCTCACCGCGCCGCGCGCGATCCACAAGCCGCTGTGCGGTGGCATGGACGGCGCGCACATCTTGTCCGTCGACGCTGGCGGCTTCCAGGCCGAAAGCAGTCGCGCGCGTCAGAATGTCTCCGGCCGTGGTTTCCGAGTAATGGGTATATTCCGTATACAGATTGTTTTCGCAGACGTAGATCACCGGAAGCTTGAACAGTTGGGCGAGGTTCATCTCTTCGTAGAGCACGCCCTGGCCGAGCGCACCTTCTCCGAAGAAACATACCGACACCCGGCCGTTGCCGAGACACCGAGCCGAAAACGCGGCTCCAGTCGCAATGCCGGCACTGCCGCATACGATCGCATTCGCTCCCAGGTTGCCGGTCGCCGGGTCTGCAATGTGCATGGAACCGCCTTTGCCCTTGCAGTACCCGGCCTTCTTGCCCAGCAGTTCGGCGAACATTCGATCGGGGGAGGCTCCTTTCGCCAAACAATGTCCATGACCGCGATGCGTGCTGGTGATGTAATCGGTTCGCTCCAGGGCTTCACATACGCCCACGGCGATCGCCTCCTCACCGATGTAAAGATGCGCCAGGCCGGGCATCAATGCCCGTGTGTAAAGTTCGTTGACCTGCGCTTCAAATTGGCGGATGGCGACCATCTGCCGGTACATCCGGAGCCACAACTCAACTTTCTCTGGAGCTTCTCTTGGCTCGGTAGCAGTCGTCATTTTTGAACTCCTGTCGTTACTCCCGACATGCGCGCCAAAACGTCGAACATGACGGCAAAGTCCAGTTTCTCCCAGCCCATGCCGCGCGCGGCGGTCAGGAACTCGTTGCTGACGGCGGTGGTGGGAACGGGAACATTCAGCTTGCGGCCCAACTCCATCGCCAGGAGCATGTCCTTCTGCATCATGTTGACGTCGAACCACGCTTCTTCCGGTTGCTGCAAGACAAAAGGTCCGCGATACTGAATCATCGGCGACGCGATCGCGCTGTGCACCATCACGTCCACGGCAACTTCGCGCGGAATCCCGCTCTTTTCCGCCAGCAGCACGCCTTCGGAAAAAGCCAGCATCTGCACGGCTAATTGCAGATTCAACGCGATCTTCATCGACAGCGCCACGCCATTGCCGCCGACGTGCGTTACTTTCGGACCGACATCCAGCAGCAACGGCTTCAGATGTTCAAAGGTTTCCTTGCGGCCGCCGACCATCACCGAGAGCTTGCCTTGCTGCAGCGTGATGACGCTGCCCGAAACCGGCGCGTCCACCATGTCGGCGCCCTTCTCGCGAACTTTCGCAGCCAGCGCGCGACTCACATCGGGGCTCACGGTGCTCATGTCAATGTGGAACCTGCCAGCGACGATGCCCGCGAGCAATCCGTCCGGCCCGTCTGTCACCGCCGCGAGCGCTGCGGCGTTCGTCACCATGGTAAACGTCACATCCGACGCAGCCGCCACGGCCTTGGGAGACTCGGCAAACTTCATGCCCTTGTCGATCAACCACTCCGCCTTGGAGCGCGTCCGGTTGTAGCCGGTCACCGTGTGCCCTTTTTCGAGCAGGCGGGCTACCATGTTGCCGCCCATCACGCCGAGGCCGATGAATCCAAGCTTGGCCATATAACAATTCCCTTTCGCTAATAAATTCCGCCTGAAGTGCGAACTACTTCTTGCCCAACGAAGACGAGTCCGCAAGCACCTGCTGGAGATGAGCGCGCATCGCTTCTCGCGCCGCCTCGGGGTCGCGCTGCTCGATCGCCGCCAGGATTCGCTTGTGATGGAACTGACCTCGCTCCGGTCCTCCGTCCACATCGAAAATGCGGCTGCGCTGCTCGCGCAAGAGACCGACAATCGAATCCAGCAGCGAAAGAATCAGCGGGTTCCCGGCCGCTTCTGCCAGCGCCAAATGGAAATCGAGATCCGCTTCCACGTAGGCGTCGGGGTCATGCAGGTTGCGCTCCATTACTGCGACTGCTTCCCGCATGGTGCTCAGCAGTTGTTCCTCAATTCGGGAAGCAGCCAGGCCGGCAATCTCGGGCTCCAGCACCAACCGCAACTCGGCCAGGTTCGCTGACCCTTCCTGCTGGTTAATGCGGATCATCAGATCGAGCGACTGCCGAATCGCCTGAGAAGTCCCATTCGTCACAAAAGTGCCTCGCCCGGAATAGGCTTCGACCAGGCCTTTCTCACGCAAGGTTTTCACCGCTTCGCGCACGGCGGTGCGGCTTACCCCAAATCGCTGGGCAAGATCGCGCTCCGCTGGCAACTGGTCCCCCGGCTTGAGTTGCCCCTTCAGGATGGAGTCTTCCACCTGCTGCACGATCTGCTCGTACAGGCGAGACGTCTTTACTGCCCGGTACACCGGCTTGGCGGCCAGGGAATCTACCCCTTCGTTTGTCATTAGGCCCTCAATCACCCTAGCGCAATCGCTCATATAGGTATAGTGGTCCAACCACTATACCACACAAGAAACGCGACTCTTGTCTTTCTCGCTACTGAATCCAAACCGTCTTGATGTTCACAAACTCGCGGATCCCTTGCACGGCGAGTTCGCGCCCATGGCCTGAGTACTTCACGCCACCGAAAGGCAGGCGCGGATCGGAGGCCACCATCTTGTTCAGGAAGACCATGCCGGCATCGAGTTCGTTGATAAACCTTTCGGTTTCCGCCGGATCGTTGGTCCATGCGCTGGCACCCAGCCCGAAGCGGCTGTCGTTGGCGATCTGGATGGCATGATCCACATCTTTCACGCGAAAAATTGACGCCACGGGACCAAAGAATTCTTCCTTGTACGCCGGCGAATCTTTCGGAATATCGGTCAGCACGGTCGGCGCGTAGAAGTTACCGGGTCGGTCCAGGGGATGGCCACCGGTTAGCACCCGCGCACCCGCGGCCACGGTTTTTTTCACATCGGCATCAAGCGAAGCAACAGCGTCCGCGCTGGACAGCGGACCGAGCTGCGTGCGCTCCTCGAACGGATCACCCACGCGCAAGTCCTGCATGCGCTTGACGAACTTGCGCTCGAACTCGTCGGCAATTTTCTCCGCCACGATAAAGCGCTTGGCCGCGATGCACGACTGACCGTTGTTCTGAATGCGCGCTTCGACTGCAGTGGCGACCGCCAACTCCAGATCGGCGCTGGGCATCACGATGAAAGGATCGCTGCCTCCCAGCTCCAGCACGACTTTCTTGATTCGTTTGGCGGCGGCAACTCCGACTTGAATCCCCGCCTGCTCACTGCCCGTTAAAGTCGCGGCAACGACACGAGGATCGTTCAGGATGCCATCGACCGGCCCCGAGCCGATCAGCAGCGTCTGGAACACGCCTTCGGCAAAACCGGCGCGTCGAACAATGTCCTCAATCTTCAGCGCGCACTGCGGAACGTTCGAAGCATGCTTCAGGAGCCCGACATTGCCTGCCATCAGTGCGGGCGCCACAAAACGAAACACCTGCCAAAAGGGAAAGTTCCACGGCATGACGGCCAGGATGGGACCAATCGGCAGATAGCGGATGAAGCTGCGCTTCGCCCCAGTCTCCACAATTTCGTCGGCCAGAAATTTCTCGGCGTTCTCCGCATAGTAGCGGCACCCGGTTGCGCACTTCAGCGCCTCGCCCACTGCGGCCTTCAGGGGCTTGCCCATTTCCAGCGTCATCAAATGGGCGCATTCGTCTTTTTCTTTTTCCAGAATCTCGGCCGCGCGCCTCATCTTGCTCGCACGGTCGGCGAACGAAGTCCGCCGATGGATTCGGAACGCGGAGGCCGCCAGTTCCAACTTCTGCTCAATCTGCGCCCCGCTAAGAGGCTCAAAAGTTTTCACGACTTCGCCGGTCGCAGGATTGATGGTCGCTATCGCCATGCCAATTTTTTCCCTTCCGTTTGGTAGCTACATTCCCAATTGTAACGGCCTCGACCGGTAGCCGTCGGCGGGCAGCTGTTTTGTGGTCGGACCACAATACTACTTGACGGGTAGGCCGCGTCAAGGCTATATCTTCAAATCGCCGATCTTTCATTTCCAGATCGAAAAGCGGTCGCGAAGCTGTCCGACCGCAAATTGTTCCATCCTCTTTGAGGATTTGGAGGTCGTAATGCGTTCTCCGTTGAATGGCATTCCGGTTTTAGGCATCGTCTGCCTGGTGCTCGCCGTCTCAGTTCCCATGTTTTCCCAAACCACCACGGGCCGCATCTTGGGGACTGTCCGCGATCAAACGGGTGCCTTTCTCCCGGCTGCGACAGTGACCGCCACCGACATGCAGAGGGGCATAACCCGAACCGTCAAAACGGACGACTCGGGCGGCTACGTTGTCCCCAATTTGGCTCCCGGCACCTACATGGTGCGCGCCGAATCCCCTGGTTTCAAGACGGTCGAGCGTCCGAATATTCAGGTCGAAGTAGCCACAGATCTCAGCATTGACGTCTCGCTCCCGACGGGAGATGTAAAAGAGACGGTGGTCGTGAACGAAGAAGTGCCTCTGCTCGACACGACTACTTCGACTCTTGGCGGCACGCTCAGCAATAAAGAGATCAACGACCTTCCGCTCAACGGCCGGAACTACGAAAACCTGCTGCAACTGCGCCCCGGCGTCATGCGTTACCCGGGCGGCGGCTTCTCCACGACCAGCGCCAACGGGCTTCGCGCGGAAGACAACGCCTATCTGGTGGACGGCTTGTTCAACAGCGAGCCCTTCTCTGGCCAGAGCATCATCAACGGGGCCGGTATCGCCGGAGACTCGGCAACCATCCTGCCGGTCGATGCCATTCAGGAGTTCAACCTCCAGCAGAACCCTCCCGCAGAGTACGGCTGGAAGCCGGGAGCCATCATCAACGTTGGGTTGAAATCAGGCACGAACAGTATGCACGGGACGGCATACGCCTTCGGGCGCGACACACCGTTGGACGCGCGCAACTTCTTCAATCCAGTTTCGCAAACCAAGAATCCGCGGAACCTCGAGCAGTTTGGCGGCACGGCCGGCGGAGCCATCATCAAAGACAAGCTTTTTTACTTTGGCGGGTATGAAGGACAGCGTTACACGGTAGGCAACACCGGCTCGCTTCAAACCTGGTCCACAGTTTCGCTGCCTAATGCCGGTAATTGCGCATTCTCTGGAACTGGTGATTGCGCCAACAGCATCCCCGACGCCATCGCCGATGTGCATGCCGCGTTTGTCGCGGGAGCCATTCCCCACGACGTAAGCGCGGTCAGCCTCAAGATTGCCGGCTGCACCGCATCCGGCACGTGTGACGGCAGCGGATTCCCGATCAACACCAGCACGACTCCGAACAGTTCCATCCCCTACGGCCTGCCCAACACCGTAAGTTCCGACAACGCCGTGGGCAAAGTCGACTACCGGCTGAACGACCGCAGCATTTTCAGCAGCATGTATTTCTTTGGCGACAATTCCGGTACCGTTTCGGATGCTAGTCAACTGCAGACGAAATGGCTCACCCAGATTCACACTCGGGCTCAGGTCTTTGGCGAGAACTGGACCTACGCACCCAATGCGCGTTGGGTCAACGAAGCGCGGTTTGGGTACAACCGCCTTTACCAACCGACCTTCACCAACGACCACAACACGAACCTCCAGACCGCCTACGGGCTGGACACAGGAGTCACCAATCCTCTCTATGGCGGCCTCCCGCGCATCAGCATCTTCCCCGACTACATATTCCCTCAGGAACTGGGCGGCTTTAACTGGCCCAAGGTGCAGGGACCAGACATCCGCTTCCAGGGCATTGATCACATCGCCTACACCGTGGGCAAACATGCTATCAAGTTTGGCGGAGAGCTTCATCGCGACGCGTTCAATGGCGGCGCCTATGGCGGGAGCAGAGGCCGCTTCAAGTTTGGCGCCGGCGCCCCGATCGACCCGTTCCCTCAGGGCATCGAAGACTTTTTCGCGGGCGTGCCGAGCAACGCTACTCTGCTGATTGGCGATCCCACCCGACACATTCACAACTGGGGCTACGCCGGCTTCGTTCAGGACGATTTTCGCGTGACCGGGCATGTGACGTTGAACTTTGGCCTCCGTTATGAGGTCAATACCGTCATCAAGGAAGATCACAACCTACTCGGCAACTTCGATCCGACAAAAGGATTGATACAGGCCGGACAGAGCGGGGTGAGCGGTCCCTACAATCCAGATCGCAAGAATTTTGCGCCCCGTTTCGGATTTGCTTGGGACATCGGGGGCAATGGCCGCACCGTGCTGCGCGCGGGTGCCGGCATCATGTACGAAACCCTCAACTGGGAATCGTTTCTCGCTTTGAACAATACACTGGGATTGGCCACCGTCCCGACCGGAGTCCAGATCAACTCCAGCGGGGGCACCTCCGGTGGCAATATCGCAACTGGTCAGGTGTTTTTTCCTGGCGCGACTCTTAACTGGAATGGGCCCGGCTCCGTATTTGGCAGCAACCCTATCGATTGCGATCCGGTCACCGGCGGGCCCTGTACGGTGATGGGCGTCGACCGCAACCTCAAAACTCCGTACGTTTCCAACTGGACGGTGAACATCGAGCATTCGTTCACTCCGAATCTGGTGCTGGAAGTGGGGTACGTGGGCAATCACGGCTCGAGGCTGGTGGGAATTCGCGACATCAACCAGCCCACAACGGGCGCGGGATGGGATGCGTCGGCGATCGCTGCCTGTGTCGCTGCAGCGTTCCAGGGTTGCGCGGGTGCTACCGATGCCGCCGCCGAACAAGCCGCCCGCCCCTACAACGCCACATTCCCTTACCTCGCCCAGATCTATCAAATGGGCAACATTTACCGCTCGAACTACGACGCACTGCAAGCTACTTTGACTTCGCGGAACTTCCACGGGCTCAGCATGGTCGCTGGCTACACTTACTCCCACGCATTGGACCAGGTGGGTGCGAACTGGGATTTTGGTGCGGGATCGGGCTTGCCGACCGATAGCAGTCACACCAACCGGGAGTATGCGAGCAGTGACTTCGACATGCGCCATCGCCTCACGCTTTCCATGACTTACTTGATTCCGGGGAAGAACGGCTACGGTCAACTCCTGAAAGGCTGGCAGCTCAACTCCATCATCAGCCTGAATGGCGCGCAGCCGTTTGGCGTCATGGATGCGAGCACTGATGTCAGCGGGACTGGCGAGTTGATCTCCGACCGCTGGGATTTCTTCGGGAACCCGAAGGACTTTAAATCGACGCCAGTGGGAATCCCGTTCTTCCCAGGCAGTGGCGACCCGGCAAGTCCAAGTAATGCCGCTTGCGGCGCAAAGGCGTTGGCTCTGGACGGGGGAACGGTGGGTAACGCGAGCTACGCGTTGGCGGCCTTCGGTTGTTACGCAAACGGCAGTTCGATCCTGATCCCGCCGGCGCTTGGCACCTTCGGCACCATGGGCCGCAACATCTTCCGCGATACGGGATTCAAGAACGTGGATCTGTCGGTGGCCAAGAACTTCAAGTGGGGCGAGCATTTTGGCTTGCAGGGCCGGGTTGAATTCTTCAATATTTTCAACCATCCCAACTTCGCCAATCCATTCGGGGGACAGAACGGATGGGCCCACAACGACCCTTCGACCGGATCCTTCGGTTGCTCGTGTGCGACGCCTGACGTGGCAGCCTCCAACCCCGTTATTGGTTCCGGCGGCAGCCGCGCGGTTCAACTTGGTTTGAAACTCACTTTTTAGCCAGCCGCGCTTCCTCAGCGGCGGGGCCAGATCTCGATCCGGCCCCGCCCATTTCGAAGGCTGAGGTTGCATGTTGTTGTTCGTCCAGCATCTGAATTCAGCATCGGAACACCCACTCCGATGCACAACCATCGCAACGCTGTGCGATCCGAAAGGTAAAGTCCGTGACGAAACAAGTCCGACACGATATGATGCGTGCCCTGCTAATCCGTGTCCTGCTAATCGTTGTTGCCATCACCGTGACGACGAGCCCCATGGCCTTCTCCCAGCAGCGCGCCGAGCGCACGCTCGATGAGATCAAGAGCGAAGCCATTCATCGCGCCGAGAACGGAATGTATCCGCTCATCGGACTCGATCCCGGCGACGTCAAGGAAGCCTTCGACTCCATCCATACTCGCGACAAAGATGAGTGGGCGGCAGGCTTTATGGGAGTGGCCGATCGCTACATGAATGAAGCCAGGTCGCTGGAGAAAACCGACCCGACCAAAGCAAACGCCGACTACATTCGCGCGTGGCGGCTTTATTCCTTCGGACGTTGGCCCATCCCCGCCTCTCCCGGCAAGCAGCGCTCGTACGAAAAAGCGATTGAGGCTTTCCTGGCACACGCGCGCTTCTGGGATCCACCGCTCGAAATCGTAAGAATCCCCTTCGAAGGAAAAGAAATCATTGGCTACCTCCGCTTGCCGAAAAATGCGAACGGGCCCGTGCCCCTCGTGCTGGCCGTGAATGGACTGGACAGCCGCAAGGAAGATTTGTCCGAAAGCTTCAGCGCGATTCTGCCCTTCGGCATCGGCTTTCTGGCAGTAGATGGACCGGGCACCGGACAGTCCCCGATCAAAGTCAGTGAAAATGCGGAGCGCATGCTCTCGCGCGTCCTCGATTACATTGCCACCCGGCCCGAGATCGACAAGAACCGAGTTGCCATGCACGGCGTGAGCTGGGGTGCCTATTGGGCCACGAAGATGGCCATCGTAGAGCGTGCCCGCTTGAAGGGAGCGAGTGCCCAGTCACCGCCTACCGATACTTTTTTTCAAAGAGATTTTTTGATGAATTCTTTGATCGGTAACCGCGAATATCTCTTCGATCAGGTTCCCGCACTAATGGCGATTTTCGACAACGTGAAAACTGTGGACGAAATGGCGGAAGTCCTGCCAAAAATGTCGCTCGTCAAACAAGAGCTGCTGGGCAAGCCGATGACGCCCATGCTCATTCTTGCCGGAGTGCTCGATACCCAGGTGCCGATCTCCGACATCTACTTGCTCCTCAGCAAAGGCGATACGCCGAAGACTGCATGGATCAATCCGGCGGGCGGTCATCTTGGGCGGCAAGTCAAAGTGTGGCCCGATCCCGCCATCTTCAAGCAGGTGATCATTCCGTGGCTGGTGCGCACGCTGGAACCTGAACCGTCGAGATAGAACGATTTCAAGAGAGCCATTAATGTTCCAATTCCCTTTTCGAGATCTACGGACCAACGACCACGAACTTAACGACTAAGAATTAAGGACAGACGACCAACGATGGCCACTCTTCCACCCCCGCAGGCGGGTCTGGTAAACGCCGCGCGGGCATCCCGCAAGCCGCCGTTCTACCGCGTCCTCTGGGTGCAGGTGCTGGTGGCCATGGGATTGGCCATAGCGCTGGGCTACGTGGACCCGGTTCGTGCGGTTGCCATGAAGCCGCTGGGTGACGCTTTCATCCGCGTGATTACGATGATAATCACTTTGATCATCTTCTGCACTGTGGTCACCGGAATTGCCGGCATGGAAAACCTGAAAAAAGTCGGCCGCGTCGGCGGCATGGCGCTCGTTTACTTCGAAATCGTTTCCACTATTGCCCTACTGATCGGACTCGTGGTGGGCAACGTCGTGCGCCCGGGCAGCGGTTTTAACGTAAACGCGGCCAGCTTGGACGCCAAGGCGGTCGCCGATTATGCCGGCCAGGCAAAGGCGCAAAGCGTCACCGAATTTCTGCTGCACATCATTCCGACGACGGTGGTCGACGCTTTCGCCAAGGGAGACATCCTCGAAGTAGTTTTCGTGGCCCTGCTCTTCGGCTTTGCGCTGTCGGCCGCCGGAGCGCGGGCCAAGCCGCTGGTCGAACTCATCGACTCCCTCACTCATCTCGTATTCGGTGTGGTGAACATTCTGATGAAATTCGCGCCGATTGGAGCCTTCGGCGCAATGGCGTACACGGTCGGCAAGTTCGGCCTTGCTTCGCTGGGTCCATTAGCCAGGTTGATCGGAACTTTCTGGCTCACCTCGGTGCTCTTTGTCGTGATCGTACTCGGTGCCATCGCCTGGGCCGCCAGCTTTAACATCTTTCGCTTTTTGGCATACATCAAGGAAGAGATCCTGGTGGTGTTAGCGGTAAGTTCGTCGGAGATTGCGATCCCGACTCTGATGGCCAAGCTTGAGAAACTCGGTTGCTCCAAGTCTCTCGTTGGGCTGGTGGTCCCGACCGGATTTACTTTCAACACCGATGGCACCAGTCTGTACATGACCATGGCCGCTCTGTTCGTGGCGCAGGCCACCAATACTCATCTAAGTCTGATCCAGCAGCTCACCATTTTCTCTGTAGCGATTCTCACCTCCAAGGGCGCCAGCGGCGTGCAGGGCGCATCATTCATCGCGCTCGTCGCTACACTTTCTGTAATCCCAACCATTCCCGTTGCCGGCATGGCGTTGATACTCGGAATTGACCGCTTCCTGAGTATGTTCAGAGCCTTGGTTAACATGGTTGGAAACGGGGTAGCGACGCTGGTCCTGGCGCGCTGGGAGGGAGAATTGGACAGCGAAACCCTGAGGCAAAACTTGGCCAGACCGGCTTAACAGTCTGCTGACAACCCCTCTATCGCCAGCGCTTTTGCGCGGAGCATTTAAAGCGTTGCTCCACCGGCCGCACTTCCGAGTGTGGTGCGATTGCTGGCGTCCGAGTTCGGGTAGAATCATTGGACTCGCTGCTTCGTTTCGAAATCTGGTGACAACCGGTTCGAAATCCGGACGTAAATTCCCGAGGTGCGTCATGCGAAGAGCTCTGGCCGCGCGAATCGTTTTGCTTTCTGCTGCAATTCTTCTTCTCTCGCTTCTTTCGATGCTGATTTTCCGTCGTGAAAGGTCGGTGGGAGCTGCGCCGGCGTTCAAGGGCGTCCTTACCTATCACAACGACAACATGCGGACGGAACGCGATTCGAGTGAGACCCAGCTCACGCTCAAAAATGCGAACTCCACCACGTTCGGAAAGTTGTTCGTGATTCCTACAGACGGACTCGTGGATGCGCAGCCATTATATGCGCCCAACGTGAGCATTCCGGGAAACGGCACGCACAACGTGCTGTTTGTAGCCAGCGAACATGGCACGGTGTACGGGTTTGACGCGGACAACGGATCGACCCTTTGGCAGGTGACTACGCTCGCGCCGGGCGACCTCGGACGACCGTGGTTGCGGGCAGGTTACGCCGGAGATCGGAATTACTTCTACTCCGTTGATTGATCTTACAGCGGGACCGCATGGCACGATTTATGTAGTCGCCATGAGTAAGGACTCGAGTGCTACCTATCATCAGCGGCTGCACGCGCTGGACATTACCAGCGGAATGGAACAATTTGGCGGGCCGGTGGACATCGCGGCCAAGTATCCCGGAACCGGCGATAACAGTCAGGACGGATACGTGATTTTTGACCCCAAGCAGTATAAAGAGCGGGCTGGGCTGTTACTGGTGAATCACATTTTGTATACGTCGTGGGCTTCTCATTGCGACATCCGGCCCTATACGGGATGGATCATCAGTTACAACGAGACGACATTGGCCCAGCAGTCGGTGCTCAATGTAACACCGAACGGGCATGAAGGCGCGATCTGGGCAGCAGGGGCGGGACTGGCGGAGGACTCGAACGGAAATATTTACTTTCTCGACGCGAATGGAACGTTCGATACGACATTGAATGCCAAAGGTTTCCCGGCAAATGGCGATTATGGGAACGCAATCGTGAAGCTCTCTACCAAAAAGGGCCGACTGGCAGTGTCCGACTACTTCAACATGTACAACACGGTGAGCGAGTCGGATGCGGACGAGGATCTGGGGTCGGACGGCGCGATGGTGGTGCCGAATTTCAAAGACTCTAACGGAGTGCTGCACGATCTGGTTGTGGGCGCCGGCAAGGACGCGAACATCTATCTGGCGAATCGGGCCAACATGGGGAAGTTTAATCCGAACAACAATAGTCAGATTTACCAGGAAGTAACCGCTGCGCTGGCGGGACGGGTGTTTTCGGCGCCGGCATTTACTGACAATAGAATTTACTACGGCGCGGTGGGCGACACGATCAAGGCGTTCTCGTTCAATGCCAGCGGACTGCTGAATTCTACGCCTGCGTCGGCGACGAGCATACAGTTCAAGTTCCCGGGGGCTACGCCCAGCATCTCGGGGAGTTCGGCAAGCAATTTGATTTTGTGGGCCACGGAAAACACCTCGCCAGCGGTGCTCCACGCCTACAGCGCAACGAACCTTGGTGTGGAGTTATATAACTCGAACCAGGTGGCGGGCGGCGCGACCACTTTGGGAACGGGAACAAGTTCATCACGCCGACAATTGCAAACGGTAAGGTGTATGTGGAGACGAAGAATGGGGTAGGGGTGTTAGGGCTGCTGCCGTAGGTGCCGTAGGAAAGTGCGGCTCATGCGGTCACCGAAGTCGTCGAGGTCGTGGCGGTCACGCGCGTCGCGATGTCTTACATGAACGTTTCAGCTATCCCCATAGACCGGCACAGCCGCGCCATGAATCACTTTGGCATCGTCGCTGCACAAAAACAGGATGACACGCGCGATCTCCTGGGGCTTCGGCCACTTGGCAAAGTCGGAGTTAGGCATCGCCTTGCGGTTCGCCTCGGTATCGATGATGCTGGGAAGAATCGAGTTCACCCGCACCCCGGTACCCTTTACTTCCGCGGCCAACGAATCCATCAGTGCCAACGCACCCGCCTTGGATGCGGCATAGGCGGCTGCGCCGGCACCGTGATCCAACGCGGCTTTTGCCGCAACGTTTACGATCGCTCCATGTTTCTGTTTGAGCATCGCCGGTATCGCTGCGCGCGACAACGCGTACCCCGAGCGCAAATTCAACGCGAGCATCTGGTCGAAAACCTTCGTCTCCAGTTCCCATAAGTTCACGCCGCCGGCATAGCCGCCCACCGTATTCACGAGGGCGTCCAGCCGGCCGTGTTCCGCGACAATTCGGTCGAGGAGTTGGCGCACGGCAGTTTCGTCGGTGACATCAACCCGGTGCCCCTCGATCGACGAGCCATTCGCGCCGGCTTCGCTCTTGACGGCATCAAACTCTTTCTGTTCCCGGTAGGTGACAACCACCTTGGCGCCTTCCTCCAGAAACGCGAGGCTCACCGCGCGTCCCAATCCGCCCGTGCCGCCGGCAACTAGCACCAACTTACCTGAGAATCTCACACTCATTGCCTCCTGCATCGACCCTGTAGAAATCTACCCGACCCCGACTTCACCACTGGGCATCTGGTTGGATGATGGGTTGCTTCGCGCGGTCGCAGGCGAGCTTACTTTCATTTCGCACCTGATTTGAGCCTCGTCCGAAGGTCCACTCAGCTATTAAATTCTGCATGAACGAAACAAGGACGCTCAGTAGCAAGGCCAGCATGGTAGACATGCATGTGGTACACGGGGAGTGACATCGGCGCGTGCGCTGGCGGGCTTCGCCCGCCTGAACAGCCGAGGGCGGCTGTTCCTACGTGAGGCGTGCGCAACGCGGGGCCACTATTCCGACCACTCTCAAATCTTAAACCGCTAATGCCTTTCTCCATTGCCGTCGGGCTACCTTACTCCGAAAGCGATTCAGACTTTCACTGCGAGTCTCTTTGGGCAACGTGTGATCTCGCTTGCAGTCACGTGTGACGCATGTCACAGCCACTTGGCTTCGCATTCCGGGACAATATCTTGTAAGGCTAACCACGCGGACACATGTTCAGAATCCTGCACGCTGAGTTCCTGGCGCCCGGCATCAAGCGGTTCGTGATCGAGGCGCCACGCATTGCATATAAGCAGAAACCGGGGCAATTCGTAATCCTGAGGCTGTACGAGCAGGGCGAACGCATTCCGATCACCATCGAGCACTCCGATCCCGAGCGCGGCACGATTCGTATAGTGGTGCAGTCGATCGGCAAAACCACCCATCTGCTCAATTCCCTGAATACGGGCGATAGCATCCTGAACGTGGTTGGGCCGCTGGGGAAACCGTCGGAGATCGCGAAGTTCGGCACCGTGGTGGTGATGGGCGGCGGCGTGGGCACGGCGATGGCGTATCCGACGGCGGCGGCGCTGAAACATGCTGGCAATCGCGTGATCTCAATCCTCGGCGCGCGCAACAAGGAGCTGGTCATTCTGGAGAGCGAACTGCGCGAGGTTAGCGATGCGCTGATGATTACGACCGATGACGGAAGCTATGCCGACAAGGGCTTCGTCACGGACAAGCTGCGGCAGTTGATCGAGAACGGCACGCGCATCGATCTGGTGCTGGCGATCGGCCCCATCCCCATGATGAGAGCGGTGGCGGAGATGACGCGGAAAGAGCACATCCGTACCATCGTCAGCCTGAACCCGATCATGATCGACGGCACCGGTATGTGTGGCGGCTGCCGCGTGCTGATCGACGGCAAGAGCGAGTTCGCCTGCGTGGACGGCCCCGAGTTCGATGCGCACCGCGTGGATTTCGCCGTGCTTGTGCAACGCAATTCGATGTACCGGCCGGCGGAGCAGAGGTCGATGGAAGAATTCCAAGGCGGGATCGGATCGCGACCCGAGCCCGTTCATACCGGACAGACCGGCGCATGCGCGCTGGAAGGAGACGGCCGGTGACAGAACCCACCAAGCAGCCGGCGAAACAAGCCTCGGCGAATCCTCTGTCCCTGAAAGAGCGGATGAAGGTGCCCCGGCAGCACATGCTGGAGCAGTCCCCGCTGGAGCGTGCCACCAATTTCACCGAAGTGAACCTGGGCTATTCCGAAGAGCTGGCGCGGCAGGAAGCGCAGCGCTGCCTGGAGTGCCCCAAAGCGACATGCACGACCGATTGTCCGGTGGGCGTCAAGGTGAAAGAGTTCGTGCAGTTGATCGTGGCTGGCGACTACATGGGCGCGGCTGCCAAAATCCGCGAAGACAATGTGCTGCCGGCCATCACCGGGCGTGTGTGTCCGCAGGAAGACCACTGCGAAGGCGGCTGTTTGATGGGCAAGAAGGTACAGCCGCTCGGGATTGGATATCTGGAGCGCTTCGTCGCCGACTACGAACAGGGTCACCTGGATATCAGCAACCTGCCCAAGGCGCCGCCGACGGGAAAGAAGGTTGCCATCGTCGGCAGCGGCCCCTCCGGCCTGACTGCGGCGGGCGATCTCGTCCAGCAGGGACACCAGGTCCACGTATTCGAGGCGCTGCACACACCGGGCGGCGTGCTGGTGTATGGCATCCCCGAGTTCCGTTTGCCCAAACAAATCATCCGCGAGCAGATTGACTACATGCGCGCCATGGGCGTGGAGTTTGAAACCGATGTAGTCGTGGGACGCACGGTCACCATCGACGAGCTGATGGAAGAGGAAGGCTACGACGCGGTGTTTATCGGCACCGGCGCGGGACTCCCGCAGTTCATGGGCATTCCCGGCGAACATCTTAATGGCGTCTATTCGGCCAACGAATTCTTGACGCGCATCAATCTGATGCATGCCTACGAGTTCCCGAAGTACGACGAGCCCATGCTGGATTTCCGCGGGAAGAATGTGGCCGTGATCGGTGGCGGGAACACAGCGCTTGATGCGATCCGGTCGGCGTTGCGGCTGGGGGCGGGGAAGGCGTTCATTCTCTATCGCCGCAGCGAGGCGGAGATGCCCGCGCGCAAAGAAGAAGTGGAGCACGCCAAGCAGGAAGGCATCGAATTCCAAGTGCTTGCCGCCCCGCTCGAGTTCCTCGACGACGGCAAGGGGTGGTTGGCTGCGGCGCGCTGCCAGAAAATGGCCCTGGGCGAACCGGATGCTTCCGGGAGACGGCGCCCGGTTCCAATTGAAGGCTCCGAATACGAAATTCCTCTTGCCGTGGCGGTCATAGCGATCGGGACAAGTGCCAATCCGATTGTCCAAAGCACCACGCCTGGCCTCGCCACCAACAAGAGGGGTTACATCCAGGCTGACCAGAACACGCAGAAAACGTCGCGCAAGGGCCTTTTCGCCGGCGGTGACATCGTCACCGGAAGTGCGACGGTGATTTTGGCCATGGGCGCTGGGCGGCGCGCTGCGAAATCGATCCATGAGTATTTGACCACCCCCGGCACGTGGTAAGAGCTTGAGTGGTAAGGGCTTACGTGTAGAGCTTGACGTGACGCGCCTCACAATGGCTCGTGCGTAAGGTCACCGCCCTAGCGGCGGGGAGGGCTTCTAATCAAAACTGACGGAGTCTGGGCAGACAAGAATTCGCGCTGGACGTACGTCCGGTGCGGCTGCGCGGACAAGCGGCAACGAGGTGAACGTCAAAGAGGTGGACCATGGCAAGCCAAGCGCGTGGTAAGGTCACGGTCGATGTCGAGGAATGCAAGGGGTGCGGGCTATGTGTGGAGGCCTGTCCGCCCAAGTGCCTGGAACTGGCGCCGGAGTTGAGTTCTTACGGGTTTCATCCGGCACGCTACACCGGGCACGACTGCACGGGGTGTGGAATCTGCTTTTATTGCTGCCCGGAACCGGGCGCAATTACCGTCTACCGCATAAAGGCGAAAGCAAAGGCGTTGGCGCCCGTGCCTGCGCAAGGAGGCGAACATGCGGCAGCTCTGTAAAGGAAACGTGGCGGTGGTGAAGGGCGCGATCCTCGCCGGATGCCGTGCCTATTACGGATATCCGATTACTCCAGCCAGTGAAATCGCCGAGGCCGCCGCGCTCTACTTCCCGCAAATCGGCGGAACATTTATTCAAGCGGAGAGCGAAGTCGCCGCCATCAACATGGTGTATGGGGCAGCGGCGGCTGGGGTCCGCGTCATGAGTGGATCCTCTGGGCCCGGCCTCAGCCTGATGCAGGAAGGCATGTCCTATCTGGCCGGCTCGGAACTGCCGTGCGTGATCGTGGATGTGATGCGCGGCGGACCGGGACTGGGCAACATCGCGCCGGAACAAAGCGACTATTTCGCCATGGTGAAGGGTGGCGGCCACGGCAACTACCGCAATATCGTGCTGGCTCCCGCATCGGTGCAGGAGATGGCCAAGCTCACCATGCTGGCATTCGATCTCGCGGACAAGTACCGCAATCCGGCAGTCGTGCTGACTGACGGCTTCGTCGGGCAAATGATGGAGCCGCTCGAGCTTGAAGATCGTGAGATTCAGCCGCCTGAAAAACTTTGGGCTGTAAAGGGAACGCCGGAGACGCGGGCCAACCTGATCAGTTCGATTTATCTCGAAACCGATGAATTGGAAGATCACCAGCGCAAAATGGAAGCCAAGTACATCCGCGCGCAGGAAGCCGAGCCGCGCTGCGAACTCTGCCACACCGAGGACGCCGAGGTGCTGCTGGTCGGGTACGGCATCGTGTCCCGAGTGTTGCTTTCCACGGTCGAGGCGCTCCGCAAGGAAGGCGTGAAAGCAGGGCTGTTCCGACCCATCACTCTGTGGCCCTATCCTTCGAAGGCTCTGGTGGAAGCGGCCTCCAAGGTGCAAAAAGTGCTGGTCGTCGAATTGAGCAACGGACAAATGGTGGAAGATGTGCGCCTGGCACTGAACGGCAAGGTGCCGGTGGAGTTCTACGGCCGGGTCGGTGGCAACGTGCCCTCGGTACGGGAGCTGCAGGAACAAGTGTTGACACGCATGGCCGTGGCAGTCTGAGACCAGTTCCGGCGAAGATCTGGTCGGAAGAGGACAACGAAAATGGCAAACGAAAGCGTGATCAGCGTAGTGGATCCCGAAGTTGAGTTCGAGGTTAAGTCAGAAGCTAAGTCAGAAAGTAAATCCGAAGCCAGCCCCGAAGTTGACCCCAAGGTGAATAACGACGGATACGAAGTAGTCCACTCCAAGTCGCCGCTGTTCTATGACCTGTACGACCGCAAGGCAGAGCTGAAGCACCAGACCCACTACTGTCCCGGTTGCGGGCACGGAGTGGTACATAAGCTGATTGCCGAAGCGTTGCAAGAACTGGGGCTGCAGGACAAAACGATCTTCGTGAGCCCGGTAGGCTGCTCGGTGTTTGCGTACTACTATTTTGATGTAGGCAACGTGCAGGTCGCGCACGGCCGCGCGCCAGCTGCGGCTACGGGAATCAAACGATCCTGCCCGGATAAGATCGTCATTTCGTATCAGGGAGACGGCGACTTGGCGGCAATCGGCACGGCTGAGATCGTGCATGCCGCCAACCGCGGGGAGAAGATCACTGTCTTTTTCGTGAACAATGGAATCTACGGCATGACGGGCGGACAGATGGCGCCCACCACCTTGGTCGGGCAGAAGAGCACAACTTCGCCCTGGGGCCGGCGGCCGGCAAACGAAGGCTTCCCTCTGCACATGGCGGAACTTCTCGCCACACTGGAAGCGCCGGCATACATCGAGCGCGTGGCGCTTTCGGACAACAAGAACATCATGAAAGCGCGGCGGGCGATCCGTAAGGCACTCGAGATCCAGCGAGATCGCACGGGCTTCTCGTTTGTCGAAATCCTGTCGCCGTGTCCGACAATTTGGGGCAAAGACCCGGTGGAAGCGCGGCGCTGGGTGCTTGAGAAGATGACGCCAACCTTTCCGTTGAATGTTTTCCGCGACCGCCGGCCGGAAATTCCCGCGGGCAATGAGCCGCCGCAACGCCCAGTAGCGGACGTGCTTGGGATCACTCCGAAAGCGGGAGCGCACGACACTTCCAAACGGAAACACGCCCATCACTTCAGGGACGTTAAGATCAATATCGCGGGCTTTGGAGGACAGGGTGTGCTGCTGTTGGGGCAACTGCTCATCGAAATGGGCATGCGCGAAGGGCTGGAAGTGAGCTGGCTGCCGTCGTATGGTCCGGAGATGCGTTCGGGCAGCGCGCACTGCCATGTGTGTCTGGCGAAAGAACGGATCGGGTCGCCCCTGGTCTCGCACCCCGATGTGCTCGTGGCTATGAATGAGTACTCGCTGAGGAAGTTTGCACACGAGGTAGTGAGTGGCGGAATCATTCTTTACAACGGCGCCAGCCTTCCTGCCGACTTTAGTGCGCCGGAAGTGCAGGTGGTCTCGATTCCGGCGGCGGAGATCGCCGACAAACTCGGTTCGACGAAGGCAGCCAACATCGTAATGATGGGGGCGCTGCTGGAAGAGACCGAGTGTCTGGCTCCCGGAACTGCATTAAGCGTGCTCGAAGACATGGTGAAAAAACTCGACCTGCTGGAGATTGACCGCAAAGCGCTCACCGCAGGCCGCCTGTTTATCGATGAACAGGCGCATCTTGGCGCGGTGAGTCAGCCGGACGGCTTCGCTTAGAAGCTTTTACCGGAAACCGAGTCCGGAGCTTCGCATGACCGATAACTTTCATCATATTGTCATCCCGAACGAAGTGAGCGATCTGCAGTTCGCCGCAAAATGCAGATCCCTCGCTCCGCTCGGGATGACAAAGTTTGTATAGTTAGGATCTGAAGAGGGTCTGCAATGTCGACTGCATGGACATCCCGTTACGCACTGCGCACCAAGGGCATCACCAGTTCTCAAATCCGCGAGTTGTTGAAGTTCACCCAAAGACCCGGAATGATCTCCTTCGGTGGCGGCTTGCCCGCCCCCGATGTTTTCCCCATCCAACGTTTTGAGGAAGCCTGTCACAAGGTGCTTACGCAGCAGGCAGCTTCAGCCTTGCAGTACGGGGAAACTGAAGGTTACAAACCCCTGCGCGAACTGATTGCGAACAACATGGCGCGCTACGGGATCAAGGCGAAGGTGGAGAACGTCTTGATCACTTCCGGCTCACAGCAGGCGCTCGACCTGATCGGCAAGCTATTTATCAATGCCGGGGATCGCGTGCTGGTGGAAGCGCCGACTTATCTCGGCGCGCTACAGGCTTTCAACATTTATGGTGCGGAATATGTGTCCGTTCCGATCGACGAAAACGGCCTTCGCACCGACCTGCTGGAGAAGCCTCTGCGTTCGGGCCCCAAGTTCATGTACGTACTGCCCAACTTCCAGAACCCGGCCGGAACCACATTGTCGGAAGGGCGTCGACACGAACTGGTGCTGCTGGCGGACAAGTATGGCATTCCGATTATCGAAGATGACCCGTACGGCCAGTTGCGCTATGAAGGCGAGCACCTCACTCCCCTGGTCGTGCTTGACCGCGAGAACCTGCGCCGCGATGACGGCTATTCCATTGGCAACGTCATTTACCTGAGTACATTCTCCAAGACGCTGGCTCCCGGGCTTCGTCTGGGATGGATCGTCGCTCCGCCTGAGATTATCAGCAAGCTTACCCAACTGAAGCAGGGCACTGACCTGCACACTTCGACTTTCACTCAGTTCGTGGCCTACGAAGTCGCGCGCGATGGATTCCTCGACAAACACGTCAAGCTGATTCGTCAGGTCTATCGCGAACGCCGCAACGTAATGCTGGAGGCTCTAAAAGAATTCTTCCCGCCCGCAGTAACCTGGACTCATCCTCAGGGCGGACTGTTCCTCTGGGTGACTCTCCCCGAGGGACTGGACATGCAGGCGATTTTCAAATCAGCGATCGAGCAGAATGTAGCGTTCGTGCCGGGCGATTCCTTCTACGCGAACAATCCTCAAGAAGGCTGCCGCCACATGCGCTTGAACTTTTCCAACGCCGCCCCCGAGCAAATACGAGAAGGCATACGCCGTCTATCCGCAGCGGTGAAAAGCCATCTGCCAGCCACGACGATGCGATCAGAGGTGCCGCTTGGAGTGTAAAAGCTATCGAAACCCGTTTTGGAAGGCCACGGCTTTACAGGCTGCGGAAAAAACTCGATGTTGCATTTGATTTTGGGTGGCGCAGCGCTTCAGCGCTGCGGTAAGTGCATTGTTTTGAATCCGGCTTTAGCCGCTGAGGTCAAACTCTCTGCGCGGGAACCAGTTCTTTCGCAGCCTGTTCAGCCTGACGTCGCCACCCGCGATTCAGAGCCAGCACTTTGCATCTAAGGTTTCCCCTGTGGTCCTCTGTGTCCCCTGTGGTTCGGCCTTTTCTCATTTACCGCAACCCTCTCCGGGTAAAACCGGACCACACTTTCCGTGAAACCGCTCTAGTCATTTACCTGCGACAATCTACCTGCAGCGAGCCCCATTCCGCTCCGTGCAGCGGTCGTTCAGATTGTCAAGCGCCCCCGTCAACGGGTCGTAACAAAAGCCCATGCATACGTCGCCTGCGGGACCTGGGTCAGTCGGCCTACCACCTCTTTCCAGTAGCCAGATTACTCCAGCACAAAAATATTCTTACCAGCGCACATCTCCTTCAGGATCTTCGGCCACACCGTAACACTGACTTCGCCAAGATGCGCCTTGCGGAGCAACAGCATCAAGGTGCGCGACTGTCCAATTCCGCCGCCGATGGAGAGCGGAATCTTGTTGTTCAGGATCGCCTGGTGATACGGCAGTTGCATAAAGTCCAACTGCTTGGACATAGTAAGCTGCTGTTTCAGCGTCTCGGCCGTGACGCGAATGCCCATCGATGTCAGTTCATGGCGCCGCTTCGTGACCGAGTTCCATACCAGGATGTCGCCATTCAGCCCATGCGTGTCTTTGCCCGTCTGATCGCGAGTGTCGGTCACCCAGTCGTCGTAATCGGCGGCGCGCATCTCGTGCGGATAGCCGTCCTTCAGAGGCCAGCCAATCCCAATAATGAACACCGCGGGATACTTCTGCAGCACCGCGGTCTCGCGCTGCTTGCGCGGCAGGTCGGGATACATGTCGAGAATTTCCTCGGCGTGCAAGAAGGTCAACTCCGACGGCAGATCCGGATAGCGCGAGTCGTTCAATTGCGGAAACAGGAATTGCGCAAACTTCTCCGCTCCGACAATCACTTTCCAGATTTTGCCGACAATCGCCTTGAGGAACTCCAGCTTGCGCTGCTCACTGGTGATGACACGTTCCCAATCCCACTGATCGACGTAGGCGGAGTGGTCGTGATCCAGGAAATAGTCCTTGCGTACGGCGCGCATGTCGGTGCAGATGCCCTCACCAACTTTGCAATCGAATTGCTTGAGAGCGGAGCGTTTCCACTTGGTCGCCGCTTGCACCACCTGCGCGTCGATGGGATGCAGGTCGCGATCGTTCGAGATATGGAACTGAATCGGCGTGCGCGACCCGTCACGATCCAACATGTCGTTGACCCCGCTCTCCACATCCACGATGAGCGGCACTTCGACCATCATCAGGTTGAGTTCCCTGCACAGGTTATCCGCGATATAGCGTTTCACCTGGAAGATGGCGTGCTGCGTCTCTTTCGGGGTCAGCAGGGAGCGGTAACCCCGCGGCAGAATTTTTTCCAATTCTTTGTAATCGCCGATTCCCGGTCCAGCCAGGTCGGCTTTTTTGTCCAGCACAAGCGTGCTCATGAAATTTCTCCTTTTGCGGACAGATTCCGTGTCGTCGTGTCGGTCGCCACGCCGTCTATCGAACTTTCGGATTAAGAGAGGGGGCAGCGCCGGAGGTCACAGGGTGTGCGGCGTTAGCTTTGGCTGCACGTTTGAGTTTGGACTGCTCCAGGATTACCGCGACTGTCAGCAGAATTCCAATAAGGCCAAATACCATCAACGCGAGCAGAGCCATCATGAGGATCGGCATAGCTTTACCTCGCTGCTGCCATAAATTGTCTCGCCTGATTGCGTGAGCCGCTGTGACCGCGGTCACCTGTTGATGTGACCCTGGGGCTCTCACAAGCTCTCTTGAGTGCGCCACATCTCGACCGAAGTCACAGTCTAGAGTGATTTGGATCACTGCGGCTATTCCCTCCAAACGTTGAAACTCTCAATAGACAGCGATAGAGCTGCTGAATTCTGCTACGTCCAGTTCTCGGAGGGTTGGTATCGGTGGTTACTTTCGCAACACACGCACGACTGCGAGAAGAGCCGCTAATTTGATCCAGTTGCAAAACTTCACAAGGAGAAGAAAACGAAACCATGAAGACGACAAAGCTGGTGATCCTGGTAATGACAATCGCGGTGGCCCTATTCATCCTGATCCCCAATCTGTCATGGGCTGCCGATGACGGAGCCACTCTCTACAAAGCAAAATGTGCAGCCTGCCACGGGCCGGATGGAGCTGGCAAGCCCGCAGCCAAGATTCCGAGCCTGGTTTCGGCCGACGCAAAGAAGTTGTCGGATGACGACCTAGGCAAGGCCGTTACGGAGAAGGCGAAGCACCCGGGCGCGGTGAAGAGTCTACCCGCTGGCGACGTAAGAGCCATCGTTACGTACGTTCGTAGTTTGCAGAAGTAGTCATTGGCTGTAGTCACTGGCTGTTCGTCTTTGCGCACCGCCGCTGTCAAATGGCGGCAGCGGCTGGAGAAGGCGTGAGGGTGAGTATGGGGATGTCCGGCTCAATTCGGCGGACGAAACGGAATCCTGGCCGATCCGTAGCCAGCCGGAAAGCTTCTCCCCCTGTGCGCTTTCCCACAGGGAACAGGCCGCCCGGGTCCGGGTGCACACCTCTCCGGACTCGGTTCTTTCTTTATAGGCGGCCCGCCAAAGGTGTTCTGCACGGTTCCCCAGTCTGTTCCGTCACCGCGTACGTTTACCTCTTACTTCATTCCATTGGAACGGAAGTCCCGCTTGGGAGCAACGAGGAGCAATTTTCATGAGTAAGGCCCTGCTGTATGACGCGACGATGTGCATCGGCTGCAAACAGTGTGAAAGTGCCTGCTCGCAGCAGAACAAGCTGCCGTACGATGACAAAGTAGCAGCGGAGCCGGTGCAATCGGAACATAAATACACGGTCGTTCTGACCAAGAACGACAAATTCATGCGCCGGCTATGCATGAACTGTGAGCATCCGGCTTGCGCGTCGGTTTGTCCCGTGGGCGCCATGCATAAGACAAAGGAGGGTCCGGTCGTATACGACGTCTGGAAGTGTATCGGCTGCCGGTATTGCATGGTGGCCTGCGCGTTCAGTCAGCCAAAGTACGAATGGCACTCGCTGAATCCGCGGGTCCGCAAATGCATTATGTGCCCGGACCGCGTCGTTGCTGGCAAGCAGACAGCATGTGCCGAGATCTGTCCGACTGGGGCCACGAAGTTTGGGGAGCGCGACGACCTCATCAAGGAAGCGCAGGACCGTGTCCGTCAAAATCCATCCACCTACCTGCCTCGTATTTACGGTCTTAACGAAGTTGGCGGAACGTCGGTCTTTGTTCTTTCGAGCGTAAACGTTGAAGAGTACGGTTATCCAGCCTCCGCAAAAATCGGCGACACTCCGATGCCGGAATACACCGGGCGAGTGATGGAAATGATTCCAGACTTTATCCCGGTGTGGACGTTGGTATTGGGAGGCATTTATTGGGTTTCACATCGCCGCGAAGAAGTAGCCGCTGCTGAAGCAGAAGCGAAAAACGGGAGTAAGCGATGAAGTTCAAGCTGACTTTTTGGAGAGTGGTGTTCATTGTGATCATGGGCTTGGGCCTGTACTCCACATTTATTCGCTTTTTCTATGGCTTGGGCACGGTTTCCAACATGACTGACCAGTTTCCCTGGGGGCTCTGGATCGGCTTCGACCTCCTGTGTGGCGTCATGCTGGCGGCGGGCGGTTTCTGCATTGTGGGTGCGGTATACTTGTTTAACGTCAAGCGACTGCACAGTGTTATGCGCCCGGCGGTGCTGACCGCGTTCCTGGGCTATGTACTTTTCATCGTTGGCCTGTTGTTTGACCTGGGCCGCCCCTGGTACATCTGGCATCAGCTCATCTACATGAACCCGCACTCGGTCATGTTCGAGGTCGGCATATGCGTGATGTCCTACACCACTGTGCTCTTCTTCGAATTCCTTCCCAATGTGCTGGAGCGCTTCCACCTGAAGACTCCCATCAAGTGGATTAAGAAAATCTATGCCGTGCTGGTCGTGTTGGGCATCCTGCTCTCCACCCTGCACCAGAGTTCGCTCGGATCTCTCTATCTGATCATGCCGAGCAAGCTGCATCCGTTCTGGTACACGCCAGCGCTGCCGTTCCTCTTTTTCGGCTCGGCGATTGCGGTTGGGTTGGCAATGACCATCTTCGAGTCGACGCAGAGCGCGAAAGCCTTCGGCCGTCACCTTGAACTTCCGGTTCTGGTCGAACTTGGCGGCGCTTTGCTGGTGGCTCTCTGGGTCAATGCCCTGCTGCGCTTCGAGGACTACTTCCATCGCGGCATGCTGGGACAGATCATTAAACCCAGCTACGAAGCGTATTTTCTGTGGCTCGAACTAGCGCTGGCCTTCGTGATTCCGATCATCATGCTCAGCTTCAAGAAGGTCAGGCTGTCGCCCAACGGCTTGTATCTAGCCTCCGTCTGCACTGTGCTCGGATTCATCACCAACCGCCTCAATGTCAGCCTGATCGGCTTTGAGACTTACGTCGGGCATCACTACATGCCGAAGTGGACGGAGCTCTCCGTGACCCTCATGATTATCGCGGCGGGCTTCGCCCTGTTCGGGTTGGCAGTGAAGTACCTGCCTATCTTTCCCGACGTACGAGTTCCAGTGAAGGAGCGTCTCCGAACCGAAACCAACCCCGTGGTTGCCACACCGGTGTTAGGCCATGCAGGAGACTGAGCCAATTCGCGGCGATCTGGGATGGAAGCGGCTGACCCACAGCATCAGTGCAAAGTTGATCGGTTCTCTGCTGGCAGTCATGGTCGTCATCTTCGCTCTCCTCGGATACTTGAATATCCGATTGCATCGCCAGCACCTGGAAGCCGCCACGCTGGCCAGCGCCGAGCGGGTCAGCGATGTCATCAAGCACAGCACCACGTACTACATGCTGCGCAACGATCGCGAGGGACTCTACCACGCGATCCAAACCATGGCGGACGAGCCCGGCATGGTCAAGGTGCGCATCTTTGACCAGGAGGGGCGGATCAGCTACTCCACCGATCCAGCGGAAGTCAGCCACGTCCTCGATAAGACTGCGGAGGCTTGCTATGGCTGCCATACCCAATCGCAGCCGCTGGCGCGCCTGAATCGTCCCGACCGCTTTCGCATCTATCGCAATGGCGGGCAACGGGTGCTGGGAATTATCACTCCCATCGAAAATCAACCCAGCTGCTCCAACGCCGACTGCCACGCGCATCCCGCCGGCCAGCAAGTTCTGGGTGTGCTGGACACGAATCTTTCATTAGCGAAAACTGATGTGCAACTCGCGGACAGCAGTGCTCGCATGCTGGGTTACACGGCGGGGGCATTGCTGATTGTGGCGGTATTGAGCTGGTTATTCGTGTGGCGCGTGGTCGGCAAACCCATCAAAGCGCTCGAGAAGGGCACGGAACATCTTTCCGAGGGAGAGCTTGGTTACCAGATCGAGGTGCGATCCAAGGACGAAGTGGGTGACTTGGCTCATTCCTTCAACGGCATGAGCCTGCAGTTGCGTGCGGCGAATGAAGAAATCGTTACCTGGGCAAAGACGCTCGAAGATCGCGTCGAGCAGAAGACGAAGGAACTCAATCGCGCCCACGATCACGTGCTGCACGTGGAAAAGATGGCTTCCATCGGCAAGATGGCGGCCGTGGTAGCGCACGAGGTGAACAACCCGCTCTCTGGGATTCTTACCTATGCCAAACTGCTGCGGAAGTGGGTCGGATCTGGCCAAGCCGAGCATGAAAAACGCGAGGAGGCGATGCAATGTCTGGAAATGATCGCCGCGGAAAGCCGACGCTGCGGTGAACTGGTCAAGAACCTGCTGACTCTTTCGCGAACCGCACCCATGAACGTGCAGTCTACCGACCTCCATGTAGTGGTTAATCGTTGCCTGCTGCTGGTGCGGCATCAACTGGAGCTCAGCGGAATCGAGCTGCAACTGAAGCTTGGGAAAGATCTGCCGCTTGTGCCCTGCGATCCTGCACAGATTGAACAGGTCCTGCTGGCGTTGATCATGAATGCAATCGATGCCATGCCCCGGGGCGGCAATCTCTGGCTCGAGACTCGGCTGAGTAACGATGAGGCGGAAATCGAGATCCAAGTGCGCGACGACGGAGCGGGCATCGCTTCCGATGTACTGCCGCATATCTTCGAACCTTTTCTGACGACGAAGGAAAGTGGGCACGGAGTCGGGCTGGGCTTGGCGATCAGTCGCGGCATCGTGGAGCGGCATCACGGGCGCATCGAAGTCCATTCGGAGCTGGGCCGGGGCACGACTTTCACCGTAACCCTGCCCAGTCAAGCCCCGGACGCTTCGCCGGCGGCCGGCGGCGGGCATACCGCGATGAAGGTGAGGTGATTGAAGTGAGCACACAGGGAAAACTGCTGATCGTGGACGACGAACTGAGCGTGCGCGACTCGCTGGGCAAATGGTTTCGCGAAGAAGGCTACGAGGTAACTACGGTAGAAAACGCAGGCGATGCACTTACCCGGCTGGCGGAACAACGCTGGGATGCGGCCCTGGTGGATATCAAAATGCACGGTACCGACGGGATCGAACTGCAGCGCCGCATGCACGAAGTCGACCCAGAGCTCATCGTGATTATCATGACCGGCTATGCCTCGGTCGAGACCGCCGTCACTGCGCTGAAGAATGGCGCCTACGACTACGTGACCAAGCCGCTGGACCCGGACGAGATCGCGCACCTGGTGAAGAACGCGCTGGCGCATAAACACGCGACCCAGGAGAACGTACTCTTGCGCGAGACCGTTGCCGAAGTCGCGCGTCCGGGGGACCTGGTCGGCCAGAGCGGCCCCATGCACAAGGTCTTCGACGCCATTGAGACGGTTGGTCCCACGGAAGCTACGGTGCTGGTCACGGGGGAGAGCGGCACCGGGAAGGAACTGGTGGCTCGTGCGATCCATCACGCGAGCCCGCGAAGATTTCATCCTCTGGTCGTCATTCACTGCGGCGCTCTGACGGAGACGCTTCTGGAAAGCGAACTCTTCGGACATGAAAAGGGCGCGTTCACCGGCGCCCAATACCGCAAGAAAGGCAAGTTCGAAATCGCCGAGGGCGGGACGGTGTTCCTGGACGAGATCGGCGACATCACTCTAAAGACGCAGACCGACCTGCTGCGCGTACTCCAGGAACGCGAAATCACCCGGGTGGGCGGCAACCAAATCATCAAGGTGGACTTCCGCTGCATCGCCGCCACCAACAAAGATCTGGAAAAATTGATCGAGGAAGGTAAGTTCCGCCCCGACCTTTTTTACCGGCTCAACGTCTTCCGCATCGAACTGCCGCCGCTGCGCGAGCGACGGGAGGATATTCCGCTGCTCGTGAACCACTTCGTTCAAAAGTTCTCCCTAGCGATGAACAAACGCATGACCCGGGTCTCACCTGCAGCCATGAATCAACTGCAGCAGCAGCCCTGGCTGGGCAACGTTCGTGAACTGGAAAATGCGGTGGAGCGCGCCATGGTCGTGGGACAGGAGCCGGAACTGCACGAACAGGACTTCATTTTCAAGCCACAAAGCGTCTCCAGCGGCTCGGGCAAGAAGCTGGAGGAAATGGAGCGTGCCCACATCCTGCGGGTGGTGGAGGAATGTGGAGGCAATCAGAGTCATGCCGCGGAGATACTCGACATCGACCGGGTCACTCTCTATCACAAACTGAAGAAGTACGGCTGGACGCGCACTCCTGTAGAAATGCGATGAGTCTCAATCGTAGTTCTCAGTTCTCGGTTCTCAGTTCTCAGTTCCGAATCGAAGACTGAGAACTGGGAACTGGGAACTGAGAACTGCCCCATGAAGCTGCTGCACCTCTTGCCGATCGGGAATGTAGATGACGGGCTGCTGAAGGATCTGCGTCCCGCCGTCGAAGAAACTTTCCGCGTCACTTGCAAGGTGCTCCCAGTCCGGTTGGATCCGCAGTTCGCCTTCCACGGAGAGCGGCAACAGTACCACTCGTCGGAAATCCTGCATCGTATGCAAGGTTTTCTTACCGCGGACTCCTGGCGAATGCTGGGGATTGCTTCGGTGGATCTCTACATCCCGATTCTTACCTTCGTTTTCGGCGAGGCGCAGATGGGTGGCCCCTGCGCCGTGGTCTCAGCGCACCGGCTGCGTCAGGAGCTCTATGGCCTTCCGCCCGACCCAGAACTATTTCGCCAGCGCGTGATCAAGGAAGCGGTCCATGAACTGGGCCACACTCTAAACTTGACTCACTGCGAGGACTATCGCTGTGCCATGGCCCCTTCCCACGCCGTGGAGTGGATCGACCTCAAGGACAGCACACTGTGCACCGCCTGCCGAGCCGCGGTAACGCCGACGACGCAGGTCTCGTCGGCACGATACTTCTGAAATCGCGAATTCAGGTATCTGCCAGCATTGTTTGTCTTAAGATGCTGTTCACCCGCGTTTGATATCCTTTGCCATCCGATGGACGTGGGAATGCGAATTACGCTCCGGCACCGAGTCTGCCGCCGCAAACGCTTCGTTCGGGATGAGAAACTCTGAGCGGAGGTGGAATTCCACGCTTCAAAAAACGAAGGGTGGCGCAGCCTCTGTGCATCGCGCGGTCAAATGCATAGGTCCTTCGCTTCGCTCAGGATGACAATTTAAGGGTGGAATCCCACCCCTTGCAAAAAACGCTACTCTTGCAACTCCGCCGGAAGCCCGCTATTGATCGCGGCGCGCACCTTGGCCATCAGGCAATCGCGTTCTCCGAAATCGGAGGGCTCGATGGGGTCGTGAAATTGCACCGTCACCACCCCCGGCCGTATCGCAAACCGCGCTTTCGGCATGACTTCTTCGGTGCCTGAAATTGTGATCGGCACGACCGGCACGTTGCACTCCTCGGCGAGATAAAACGGGCCCTTTTTGAAAGGCAGCAGCTTGCCATCGAACGAGCGCTTCCCTTCCACGTAGATGGTCATGTTCAGTCCCTGTTCGATCGCCTTGAGCGCGTCGCGCACCGCCGAGATGCCCGCGTCCCGATTTCCCCGGTCCACGGGCACGAGCGATCCGATCAGCATGATCTGGCGCAGAATTGGAACCTTGAATAATTCCTTCTTCACCATCACTGAAGTTCGGCGTGGGATTAGCGGAAGCGTGATGGGCGGATCGACGTTGGAGATGTGATTCGACATGAAGATGTAGGTCCGCGCCGGATCGATTCTTTCCAGTCCCACCGTCCGCACCTTCACCCCCGCGATGCGCACGCCCGTGAATGCCGACCACATGCAAGTGCGGTACAAAAAGTTTATGTCTTTGGTCAGATAGGTCCAGGGAAACCCCACGAGCGCCGCGAACGGCAGCGCAGCGGCCCAAAACGCCAGCATGAGAATGGTGCGAAACACTTACGCCTTTACCCCAAGCGCCTTCACCTCGAGCTCGCGCAATCGTTGGGGTAGCTTCTCATAGATGCCGCCGAATCCGCCATTGGAGAGAAGGGCAACCACGTCACGCTCCCGCAGTTCCGGCGCGATTGCGCTCACGATCGCATCGGCGTCGGCAAGAATGCGTGCTGGCCTTCCGCGCTTTTGGATCTCGTCCACCACACGATTCAGATCCAGCCGTTCCGCCTCAGGAATCGCCTCCGACTTGAAAATGGCTGCCACCACCACCTCATCGGCGAGTGCTAGGCTGCGAGCCAGCGCGTCCTGCAGCACGTTGCGGCGCATGGTGTTCGAGCGCGGCTCCAGCACTACCCACAGGCGCGATTGCGGATACCGCGCCCGCAACGCCAGAATCGTCTGCTCGATGGCTGTTGGATGATGCGCAAAGTCGTCGATAATCGTAATCCCGTTGACCTCGGCCTTCACTTCCAGCCGCCGCTTCACGCTGCGAAACGTTTCGAGAGCCTTCGCAATTACGTTTTTCGGAATTCCGTAATTCGCCGCCAGCGCCGCCGCTGCTGTCGCATTCCAGACGTTGTATTCTCCGCCGAGCGGGAACTCGAAGTACGCCCAGGGTTTTCCATCTCGCAGCACCGACCATGAAGTTCGTTCCACGTTCAACTTCAGATTTGCGATTTTCCAGTCCGCGCGGTCCGAGGCGCCGTAGCGTTCGACTGGGCAGAATGCTTTCTGCAGACAGCGGTCGATGCTCGCATCCCGGCTTTGACCCGAGATCTCGCCCGAATCAAAACCGACAATCCGCCCGCGTCGCGGAACCAGGTTCACGAGCCGCTTGAAAGCCGTCTCCACCGCTTCCAGATCTTTGTAGATATCCGCGTGGTCGAATTCAACCGAGGTGAGAATCACCGAATCCGGAAAGTAGTGCAGAAACTTCGGACCCTTATCGAAGAATGCCGTGTCATACTCGTCGCCTTCCAAGATAAAATGCTTGCCTTCGCCAAGCCCAAAACTGCGGCCGAAATTCTCCGCAATGCCGCCGATCAGGAACGAAGGCTGAAGGCCCGCGGTCTCGAAGATCCACGCCAGCATCGACGTCGTAGTCGTTTTGCCGTGCGTCCCGGCAACCACCAGAACGTCCTTTTCCACCAGGAATTCATCATGCAGAATCTGCGGCAGTGAGCAGAATGGAATGCGCTCGTCGAGCAAGCGCTCGATCTCCACATTCCCGCGAGAAAGCGCGTTGCCCACGACCACTAGATCGGGCCGAGGATTCAGGTTCGCCTCGGCAAACGGCTGCGCGACGGGGATGCCTAATGATTCGAGGAACGTCGACATCGGCGGATACGACGCCGCATCCGAGCCGGTGACGCGAAAGCCCCGCTCCTGCAGCATGCCGGCCAGCGAAGCCATCGCCGTCCCACAGACGCCGATCAGGTGAATGTGCCTGGGTTTACCTTTCATTGCATGTGCATGACGGAGCGACGGACATCTTCGCCCGGGCTGGCTTTTGGCTCTTAGCTCTTAGCCGAAAGTCCTCCGCGTCCTCCGTGTCCCCTGTGGTTATCCTTTGACCGTCGCCGCTTCCAGAATCCGCAGTTCCACGGAATCCTCCACGGTCAGTCTCGCCCGCACCCCAATCGGCAAAGTGATGTTCGCTCGCGAGACATGACCCGACCGCAGCCCGAACGCCACCGGAATCCGCAAGTCTTCCACAATCCGCAGAATCACCTCCTCGAGCGTGTAGTCCTGACCCGGACTCTGGCGGCAATCCAGCATCTCGCCGAAGACCATGCCGCGCACATCTTTCAGCTTGCCCGCCAGTTTCAGTTGCATCAGCATGCGGTCGATCTGGTAAGGCTTGGTCGCGACGTCTTCGACGAAAAGAATCGTGCCCGCGGTTCGAATCTCGTGCTGCGTGCCCAGCGACGCCACCAGCATCGAGAGGCATCCGCCATAAAGGATTCCCTCCGCTTGTCCCGCCAACAGCGGCCTTGCTCCGGAGCCTTCCGCGATGCGCCACTCCTCCGCTCCGCCCACCGCGTTCTGCCACGAATCCAGATCCACACCGTCGGCAACGGCGAAATCCTTGGCCACCATCGGGCCATGGAAGGTCACGAAGTTCGCCGAGTCCGCGATGCAGCACACCAGCGTCGTAATATCGCTGTAGCCCACCAGAATTTTGGGATGCGAAACGATCTTCCTCGGATCAATCGTCAGCGGCAGATAGTTCGATCCATATCCTCCTCGCGCACAAACAATCGCGCGGATATCGTCGCGGACGAACATGTCTTCCAGTTCCCGCGCCCGGCGCTCCGCCGACCCGGCAAAGTACAGATCGCGATCCAGGATCGACTCGAAATAAAACGGCTCATAACCGGCACGACGAAGACCGTCGCAGCCCGTCTCCAGCATTCTGCGCTTAACGTTCGACGCGGGCGCAACAATTCCCACCTTGTCGCCCGGACGAAGCGAGCGCGGCTTGATTCGCGAATTGTGGGAAGCGGAAACCATCTCGGATCGATCTTAACAGCCTGTGGTGAACCTTGAATTTCGAAATCCAGCGCCTGAAGGCGCGCTGATGCTAATGCGCTTGCCACATGCCTGAAGGCATGCCCTGATACGAATCTCACTTACTGCACGGACTGCTAAACGAAGAATTCTCCCCGGCAGATGAGAGTCGCCGGGCCCCGCAGATAAACTTTATTCTCCCAGCGCACCGTTTGTGAACCTCCGGGCGCAATCACGGTCACCGGCGAAGCAACTCGCCCGCTGGCAATCGCAGCTACCGCCGACGCGCACGATCCCGTACCCGAAGACTGCGTCTCTCCCACGCCTCGTTCAAACAGCCGGATCTCGATTTCATTCTCACCGCGCACCACCACATACTCCACGTTCGTGCCCTGCGGAAACTGCGGCTGCGTCCCGATCAGCGCCGCCTGCCGCTGCCATCCATCCTGAAAATTCTCCACGAAAATTACGAAATGCGGATTCCCCATCGAAACTTTCGTCCCCACCGCCCGCACCCACATCGTCTCAATCGGCAACTGGCTGCCGACCTCCGGCGGGCCCATATCCGCTTCGAACTCAAACGTGGAGCCCTGCCGCTGCACGAGGCGGCAGGTCTTCAATCCGGCGCCGGTGCGAACCACAACTTCCGTTTTATTTTCTTTCGAACAAATCTTCGCCGCCACACAGCGCGTGCCGTTGCCGGAAATCTCCGCCTCCGAACCATCGGCGTTGATCAGGCGCGCCCTCACGTCAGCTTCCGCGTCCGGAAACAGCCATTCCACGCCATCGCCGCCGATTCCGCGATGGCGATCGCACAACCGGCGACTGAGCGCCCCCAGATCGCCGGAAGCGTGCGCGCGTTCCACAATCAGAAAATCATTGCCGCAAGCCGACGCCTTCGTGAAAGGGATTCTCGTGTTCTGCTGGCCTTCATTCGGTGGCGCGCTCATTCGTGCTCCGTAGTCCCGAGCGTCGTCACGGTGGCAAACGCCGCCGATTGATGCAACCGGATTGAAAAGACGCTTTGCTCATCACGCTCGCCATCCACCGAGAAGACCATGCGGAAATCCGGGTCAGCGTTCGCGATGTGCACGCTGTGCATCGTAAGTTGCTCGACGTCGAGGATCCGGTTCACTTCCCGCAACATCCCATCTACGTTGCGGCCCGTCACTTCGTAGGCGGTAATAAACATTTTCAGCGAGAACGCGTGCTCCATCCGCCCCAGCAGCACCAGCGCAATCAGAATGATCACCGTAGCGAAACACGCCGTCAGATACAGGCCACCGCCCGCTGCCATCCCTACCCCCGCCACCACAAACAGGGTGGCCGCGGTCGTCAGCCCCGTCACCGACGTCTTCGCGTGCAGAATCGAGCCCGCGCCGATGAAGCCGATGCCCGGGATAATCTGCGCCGCGATCCGCGCGCTATCTGACTCCACGCCCGCGAGCTGCTTGGACAGCACGGTGAACATTGCCGCGCCGAAGCAGATGAACATATTCGTACGCAGACCGGCTGGCCTGTGCCGCAATTGCCGTTCCAGGCCGATGATGCCGCCGAGGATCGCCGCCAGCAGCAACCGCGCCAGCGTCGAACTCAACACCACACCCAGTTCGTTACGCAGCAGTGCAATAGTTTGATGGATTGAGCTCATAGAGCGCCCCGGCTTCGAGCGGATTCTATCACCGCAGTCCGGCGCTTTCTGTGCTGCTTTCCGGGAAGGGTTAACGCGATTGATTCGGGGCGCTCCGCGTCGCGTAGATGCGCGCATGCGGCTGTCCGGTCGCGTGGATTTCCGCCAGCACCGTGAGATTCGTGCGATTCGCGCCTTGGTCCACCGGATCGCCATCGAAGGCAATCACAAAATCCACGTAGCGCGGCGGATCGGCCAGAGCGCGCTCCCACAGGCCTTCAGGATCCGACGGCCGCTTCCACGGGCGGTGATTTTCGTTATTCACCACCTGACGCAATGGAATGCCCGCCTGCTCCATGACGCCCACGTGTTCCCCGAGGTCCATCAGGAACCGTGAGTTCCGTGGCAATCGAGCAATCACACTCTGCACCGCGGAATTCAAGGTATGCCGGATTTCCCAGTTCCTCCGCGCTTCCTTCAAGCATTGCGGTTCCGCTTTCCACACCGATGCATAACTGACGACCATCAGCGCAAATATCACCACTACCAGTTTCCCACCGTGCCGCCCGCCCGCGCCCAGGAGAAAGACAGAAGCTGTCAACACTCCGGTCGAAACCGCGAACAACGGCAGCAACTGGAGTCCGTAGCGCTGGTTGAAGGTGGCAAATGGCCACCAAGTGTAGACATGAATCGGCACTGAACCGTATGCAATCGAAAGCGCGTAGAACGCCAGCGGGACCCATAGCAACAGCATCGACGCCGATTGCGCCCCCAGTTTCCATGCTCCGATTGCCAACACCACCAAGGCCGCCGCCAGCCAGAAGCGGCCCCAGTTCTCAACCGCCATGTTCAACTGCGCCGATTTCAAAAAATAGATGGCGGCGACGCCGGCATTGTGGAACGCCGGATTCGGCGCGCCCACGCGATGCTCAATCGCCTTCGCGGAGTACGGACCGTTGGCAAACTCCAAAGCGTTCCCATACACCACCCGGTTGTACGCCAGCCACAGGAACGGAACCACCGCAATGCCCAACACGAACTTCACGGCAACCCGCCGCAAGGCGCGATCGTCCAAGGCGTGATTCTGCCATCGCCGCAGCACGACGACGACAACCGCCGCGCCCATCGCACCCGCCAGGAACCATCCGTCGTAGCGCGTGAGTTCCGCGCCCGCCAGACACCAGGCGCAGCGCATCAGCGTGTGCGCGAGAACTGGGTCGTCCCTCCGGTACTTCGCTGGTTTTTCCCGCCCTACCCTACGCTGAAGCGCGGGGCTAAGCTGGTTCGCCCCTCCGGGGTTGGATTCTCGTCCCTTGGCATCTTCATTCTTTCGCAGGTCATTTTCCTTCAGCGCGCGAATAAATTCCGCAAAGTACACGACGGCCCAGATAAACAGCGCCAGATAGACGGACTCCGTCATGGCTGTTGCCTGCATGTAGATGAGGTTCGGATTGGCTCCATAAGCGAATGCCGCGGCCCATGCGCCCACGCCAGCCGCCGGTTTCGTGCGGAGATCAACTTCCAGCACGCCGCACACGAGGCGAAATATTCCCATGACCCCGAGCACGTAGGCGATCATCGAAGGAATCGAACCGCCCGCCCCGTTCTGCCACATCGAGTCCGGCCAAAGGAACGGGATCATCAGCAGATGAGGCAGAGGCAACCACACCGTCCCCAATTGCAGCAGACCGGGGGTCAGCGAATCGAACACGCGACGCGCAATATTGATATGCGCGACCGCGTCGCCATATAGCAGAACGTCGCTCCGCTGAAAGTAGTAAAGAAAGGAAAACAGAGATACTAGGACAGCAATCCCGGCCACACGAGCCGCGCTGCGGTCGGGTGAGGCAACTGTCTTCACGCTCACCGTACGCTCGCTGTGCATTCTGTCAGAGCTTAGGGCCCGTGGCGAAACTCCCATATCCGGCCTCAGCGCCTGAAGGCGCTCCTAACAACGCAGCACTTACGGCATGCCTGAAGGCATGCCCTGATACGAACCTTACTTGCACGACGGGCTGTTCAGGATAAACCGCAACGGTCCTATTCCAGGTGCGTCAGTTCGCGGAACACTTGAAAGCGCGCGTCAATTTCCTCGCGCGTAAGATCCTGCAGCCGCTCCGTCCCGAAACGCTCCACGGCAAACGATCCCATCACCCCGCCGTAAAACAAGGCGCGCTTCAGCACCTCGCGATTAATCTCGCCCTGCGACGCGATGTATCCCATGAATCCGCCGGCAAATGAATCGCCGGCCCCTGTCGGGTCCTTTACTTCTTCAATCGGCAGCGCCGGCGCGCGAAAAGGATGCGATCCAATGCCGAAGGCTCCCTCGCGGAAAAAGATGGTCGCTCCGTACTCGCCGTGCTTCACTACCAGCGCGCTCGGTCCCATCGCAAGGACTTTTTTCGCCGCGCGCGGAAGATTCTTCTCAACGGCCAGCATCTTAGTCTCGGTGTCGTTGATCAGGAGCACGTTCACCAACTTCAACGTTTCCGCCAATTCCTTGGGCGTACGCTGAATCCAGAAATTCATGGTGTCGCAGCCCGTCAGGCGCACACCATCCATCTCCAATCGAACTGCCGTTTGCAGTGTGGGCTGGATGTTCGCAAGAAACAGGAACGGCGTGTCCGAATACTCTTTTGGAATGCGCGGCTGAAATTTCTCGAACACGTTCAGTTCCGTGAATTCGGTCTTGGCCTCATTCAAATTGTCGAGATACTGTCCGCCCCAGCGGAAGGTCTTCCCCTGAGTTCGCTCGATGCCGCGCGTGTCCACGCCGCGATTTTTCAGCACGGCTTCGTTTTCGGGCGTAAAGTCTTCGCCCACCACGGCCACCATCCGCACTTCAGTGAAGTAACTTGCGGCCAGCGCGAAATAAGTCGCAGCCCCTCCGAGAATGTCATTCACTCGGCCGGAAGGCGTGGCGATCGTGTCAAAGGCAACCGAACCAACTACCACAATGCTCATGAGGCTCCGTAAGTCAGTCGTTAGTCGATGGTTGTTAGTCGTTGGCGAACCCACTATTTCAAGTACTTTCCCAATATCAACTGCAGCTTCTCTTTCGTGGCCGCCGGAATCTTGGCCGGATCGGTCAGAATGGCATTCGCCAGCGCCTGCCCGCACTTGCAAGAGCGCGCCTTCGGCATCGCCGACACCGTGGCCGCCACGACTTTCGCGCCGTTCTCTGCGTTCTTTACCAGCACGGAAATAATCTGCTCCACTGTCACGGAATCATGATGCGGATGCCAGCAGTCATAATCGGTCACCATGGCGATCGTAACGTAGCAAATCTCCGCTTCGCGCGCGAGCTTCGCTTCCTGCAAGTTGGTCATGCCGATCACATCCGCGCCCCAACTGCGATACACATTCGACTCGGCCTTGGTAGAAAACTGCGGGCCCTCCATGCAGACGTAAGTCCCTCCCAGCTTCGCGGATACATCTGCTGCCTTGCATGCGCCGAGGACTACCTTCGCCATGTCCTCACACACCGGATCGCCAAATCCAATGTGCGCCACAATGCCGTCGCCGAAGAAGGTGTCCACGCGGTGCCGGGTGCGGTCGAAAAACTGGTTCGGGATCACGAAATCGAGCGGCTTGTGCTCTTCCTTCAGCGACCCCACCGCCGAAACCGAAACAATGCGCCCCACTCCCAACTGCTTAAAGCCGTAAATGTTGGCCCGGAAATTCAGTTCGTTCGGCAGAAGTTTGTGGCCTCGGGCATGGCGCGCGAGAAAGGCCACCTTGCGACCCTCAAGAGTCCCCAGAATGTAAGCATCCGAAGGATCTCCAAATGGAGTCTGCTGCTGCACCTCGTGAACGTCGCTGAAGCCCGGCATGTGGTACAAACCGCTGCCGCCGATAATGCCAATCTCTGCCTGCTGCAATTGCGCTCCTGATTGGGCTGGAAATGACTGCGGAACTGCCGATTATACAAGACGGAAACTCATGGCTTGCCGGGCGCGCCTTTTTCTTCTGGCCAGAAGTCCCCCTCCACCCGCTTCGTCGTCTCGTCATCCAGACTTTCGCTGATCAGTACCGCGTCGCCGCGGACTTCAATCACGACTACTCCCTCTTCTGTCAGCCAGGCATGCCGTCCGCGCAACGTTCGCCAGGAATCCACCGGCGGCGCGTCTTCCGCAACTTTGCCATCCATTCCCAGCCCTTGCCGCTTCTGATACCGCTGCGCCAGCGATTTCGCGTACACCGCCGCAAACTCCGCCGCTTTCGCCGCGCTCGACCAGCGGGAAACGTACAGCAACCCGATCGGCGCCGATTTATCTGCCTTCGGCCTTCCGGCAAAGTAATATCCGCCGCGCCACTCCGGATACATCGCCCCGGCCTCATCCCGGCCCGCGTACTGTTCAACCAAAACATCAACGTCAAACTCTCCCATCGCGCCGATATCGAAGGGATCGTAGCCTTTGAAGTCTCGCTCCATGTCGATCATCCTCATCGGCTTCAGCTTCTCGTGCGCAAGGTACGTCTCGGGTTCCATGATTTCGCGCGTCGTCTTCGGCGGATCTTTGAACGCGCCCGCATAAGCCAGTTCCTTCCCGCCCGCCTGCAAGAGCGCGGCTGTAAAGTCGAGTCCGTAGCGATACGGGAAGGTCAGCTCCTCTTTCAAAAAGATCGGAGCAGCGCGGAACGCCGGAGAATCCGCCGTCCCCACCAGCATGCTCTGCTTGAGCGCATCGACAATCTGCGGCGAGTCGCGCAGCGTCTTCCCGGTCGGCGCCAGCGAATAGTCGAGCAGCACCACCATCGCCTGCCCCTCAACCACCGCCTGCCGCGCAGAAGTTTCCTCGTCATTTTCTATATCGCCGGGGCTCGGATCATCCTTTTTATTATCAGTGTTTTCCGTCGATCCTTTTATCCATTTCTCGATACCGAACGACTGATCCTGGAGCGCGTGCGTCAGTTCGTGCGCCAGCACCGGCTTCTGCTGCTCCACGTCCACCCAGTTCAGCAAATTCACAGTTTTCGTTTTGACATCGTAGTATCCCGCCACCTGCTCCCGTAACATCGTCACCAGAAAGTTGGGCAGGTCGAAGTTCCGCGGCACCAACCCGAACTTCTTCAGCACCGCCGACGACCGCTCCAGTCGCTTCGCGTCCTTGTCCTCCTTCATGCTCTTCTCGATGTAGGACTGCACCTCGTCGCGCTTGGTCAGCCTGCGCTTCACCTTGTGCTTGATCGGCAGTCCTGTGTCCTGGCTGGCAAACTGCAGGATCTCGTCCACCGAGCGAAAAAGCTCCTTCGCCTCTTTGGGCGAAACGGTGGTTTCTTGTGTGGCGCGGGCGCCCTCGCCCGCGGGTGCCTGATCCTGCGATGCCGCAACCGCCCCACCCGCTGCTTGCCCCCAGAGCGTGCCCACCAACAGCACGAGCAGAGCAAATTCGCAAAACCAGCTCCGGAGCTTTTGAGCGACCACCTTGACATTGTCCATTGGAATCGAGTTTATACTCTTCCATGGCCGTCAATCTCTGGACCAGAACCGATCACGCCCTCGACTATCTCGAACGAGCCGATTCGATTACGCATCGCACAGAAGGCGAAGCGTCGTTGCTGGAGTTTATTCCCCAAACCACACGCCGCATTCTCGACCTGGGTACGGGAGATGGACGACTGCTGGCCCTGGTGAAACGTGAGCATCCGAACACGGAAGCCGTCGCAATCGACTTCTCTTCTGCCATGCTCGAGGCCCGCCAAGAAGCGCTTTGCCGGCGATTTCTCCGTTGCCGTGGTACCCCACAACATCGATAACCCACTTCCCGGCCTGGGCAAGTTTGACGCGGTCATCTCCAGCTTCGCGATCCATCATGTCGTGCACGAACGCAAGCGCGCGCTCTACTCCGAAATCCATGGACTGCTAAATGCCGGCGGCGTCTTCTGCAATCTGGAACATGTCGCCTCTCCTACGCCAAGACTGCATGAAGAATTCTTGCACGGGATCGGCTTTACCCTTGAAACCGAGGACCCTTCCAACAAGCTCCTCGATGTGGAGACCCAGTTGCACTGGCTGCGCGAGATCGGATTCGTTGACGTGGATTGTCACTGGAAATGGCGGGAACTGGCGTTGCTGGCTGGCAGACNACCTTGAGAGAGAGCTAGGAATCAGCGGCGAGATACTTTCTCGGCCACCCACTCGCCCGCCTCCCGCGTCCCTAAGGTTCCGCCGATGTCGGCCGTGGTTTTTTTCTGCCTCACAGCTTCAAGCACGCCAGCTTCGATCTTCTGTGCCTCGCCGGCCATTCCCAGATGCGCCAGCATCATGGCCGCAGTCAGAATCGCGCCGAAGGGATTGGAAATGTTTTCCCCTGCAATCGGCGGCGCCGAACCATGCACGGGCTCGAACATCGAAGTATGCCCCGGATGCAGATTGCCGCTCGCGGCCATTCCCATCCCGCCCTGCAGTCCCGCGGCAAGATCGGTGATGATGTCGCCAAACATGTTGTTGGTGACGATGACATCGAACCCTCGCGGATCGCGCACCATCTGCATGCACAGCGCGTCCACGTACATGTGCTGCGTCTCGATCTGCGGATACTCGGCGGCGACTTCTTTGAACGTGCGCTGCCACAAGCTGCCGGCGTGCGTCATCGCGTTCGACTTATCGCACATCAGCACTCGTCGCCGCAGTGAACCGTCGAGCTTCGAGTTACTGAGGCAGTACTCAAACGCGAAGCGCATGATGCGCTCGACTCCCTTGCGCGTATTGACGTCTTCCTGGATTGCAACTTCATCCGGCGTTCCCTGCTTGAAAACTCCTCCAAGGTCGCCGTAAACACCCTCGGTGTTCTCGCGAATCACGACGAAATCGAGGTCTGCTGGTTCGATGCCTTTGAGCGGGCAAAGCGACGTATCCATCAAACGCACCGGCCGGACGTTGGCGAACAGGTCCATCTGGCGGCGCATGCCCAGCAGGATTTCCTTCGCATGAATGTTGGAGGGCACGCGCGGATCGCCAAAGGCGCCAACGAGGATGGCGTCGAAATCACGCGCCAACGTAGTAAAGCCGTCCGGCGGGACCGTAACTTTCTCGGCGAGATAGCGGTCGGCTCCCCAATCGAACGGCGTCAATTTGACTGCGGCACCAGCGGCCTCCATGACTCTTACAGCTTGCGGAATGACTTCTTTCCCGATCCCGTCACCCGCAATCACCGCAATACGCTTCGTCGCGCTCACGCTCGCAACGTTAGCACAGCCTTGAACCGTTCATAAACCCGTTATACAAGGCTGAAAAACTGGCGTTTCGGTGTAGAGACGGGGCTTGCCGCGTCTCTACAGGAAATCGGCTGGGCGTGAGGTCGTGCGCCGGTCGAATCACGCGCTTCGCTATAATCAGAGATTGAATCTATGACTTCGACGACACTTCCTGGGGCGAACCCGAGTGAGCACAGCGGCGCGGCCACCGCACCCGACTTCGGCGATGCTCGCGCCGAGTTCCAGGCCTTGCTCTTAGGCTGCGGCCTTTATGACCTGAGTTGGCGCGCCAAGATCACGGTGACCGGCGGCGACCGCATTCGCTGGCTGAATGGCATGGTCACGAACAACGTTCGCGATCTTCCCCCCGGCCACGGCGTCTATGCCTTCCTGCTCAACGCGCAGGGCCGCATTCAGGCGGACCTCTACGCCTTCCAGCGCGGCGACTCACTACTGGTGGATACGGAACGCGTACAGCGAGAAAAAGTATTGCAGCTGTTCGATCACTACATAATCGCCGACGATGTTGGGATCGCCGACATCAGCGATAAACTCAGCGCGCTCGGCCTGACCGGACCCGAATCGCGCCATGTTCTCGAACGCGCCGGTATCGCTGTTCCTGATCTCGCACACCTGCAGTTCGCGGACGTTATCTGGCAACATGCCTGTCAGCAGAAGACCGTCACCCTCTTGCGTGCTGGCGGGGAAGTGCGCGAGTCCTGGCAAATCTGGATTGCTCCCGAGCACACCAGCGAACTGCGGAGCGCGCTGCTCAAGGCGGGTGCGCGGTCTATTGGAACGACTGCGCTGAATCTTTTCCGCATCTCGCGCGGCATCCCGCAATTCGGCGCGGACATCCGCGAGCGCGATCTGCCGCAGGAAACTGGGCAGACACGCGCCTTGAATTTCACCAAAGGGTGCTATCTCGGTCAGGAGATCGTGGAGCGCATCCGCTCGCGCGGCGCAGTACACCGGCAGTTCACCGCGTTCGGGGTCGAGGGCACTCTGCCCGAACCGGGCGCGAAAATTGTGGCCGGCGAAAAAGAAGTCGGCGAGATCACGAGCGGCGCGATCCTGCCTCTGCCCGGCGGAGATCGCCCAGTGGCATTGGGTTATCTGCGACGCGAGGCTGCTGGAAAGGATTTGCGCGCGGGAACGGTGCAGCTGAAGCCAGCATCGCTCCCGATCGCCTGAAAATTTCAAGAAGAATTTCAAGAAACCAGGTAAACCATATGGCTCAAAAAAGAAGAGAAGAAAGCGAATTCAAAGTAAGCGACAAGCGCTTGTTCACTTCCGAAGGAGAACTTCGATCCGATTCCGTGGAAGAACAAGCACCGTCTCCAGTCGCGGCAACGGCTGTTGCAACAGCGGACCCAACGACGGCCGCTTCAATGCCGGCCGTTTCGACGATCCCAGAAGCCGCGCCTGCACCAGTGGCCCCCGCTCCCCCCGAATCAGATATACCCGAACCTCCCACTGCCACCGAGCAGCAGGCACAGCACGATGCTTACAAACAGTCTTCCCGTGATCTGGATACGCGAGTCGAACTGAGCGGACACTCGGCGAAAGAACTCGAAATGAGTTTTGAGCGCTTCATGGCTTCGCTCTACATGACCGCGATGATGCAGCTCGGCCTGATGCACGAACAGGGCGGCCAGCCCGCCGTTGACTTGATCGGCGCGCGGCAAACCATCGACACGCTGGGCATGATCGCCGAGAAAACCAAGGGTAATCTCACTCCGAAGGAGCAGGGATTCCTGCAGAACTGCCTCTATGAACTGCGCATGGCCTACGTGGAAGTCACCAACGCTCTCGCGCATCCTCCGCAGGCGCCCGGCCCAATTACAGGTACAAACGGCTGATGCATGCGACTCTGACGGTATTAGGCAGCGGCACGTCGATGGGAGTTCCCACGATCGGCTGCGACTGTGCCGTCTGCCGTTCGCCGGACCCGCGCGACCGCCGCACTCGCCCCTCCGTGATGATCAGCTACAACGGACGCCACGTCCTGATCGACACCACGCCTGACTTTCGTGAACAGGCGTTGCGCGAAAAGATTACGCAGCTCGATGCCGTGCTCTACACCCACACGCACGCCGACCACATCCTCGGAATCGACGACCTGCGTCCCCTGACTTATCGGCACAAGCCGGGCAGGCTGCCTCTTTATGCCACGCCGCGAGCCTGCGAATTCCTGCGCAACATGTTCCGCTACATTTTTGAAGCTGAGTATAAGTTTGGCGGACTGCCGCTGGTGGAGCTGCATCCAATCGAGGGCCCCGTCGAGTTGTTCGGCGCGCGCTTTGAGCCGTTGACGGTGATCCACGGCGAAACACCGATTCTCGGTTTCCGTTTCGGATCGGCCGCCTACCTCACCGATCACAGCGAGGTCCCGGCCGAGACGCGGGAGAAGCTGCGCGACCTCGACATTTTGTTTCTGGACGCACTGCGTTACAAGCCGCACCCCACGCATTCCACCGTCGAGCAGTCGCTGAAGATCGTGGACGCGGTGAAACCGAAGCGGACGTTTTTCACGCACATCTGCCACGACCTGCCGCACGAGGCGACCAATGCCGCGTTGCCACCTGGCGTGCGGCTGGCGTTTGACGGAATGAAATTGGAGTTTGAACTCTAAATAGAACACGTAGGCCGGAGACCATCGTCCGGGGCTGGCGAGCGCAGCTCGCCGACGTTTCCAGAGCGCGTGGAGTAAGCTGCGGAGCTTCGCTCCGCTGGGCGGGTGAGGGCACCCGCCCCTACGTGGACCTTGCTGAATGTTGACTTTTCACAAACTCGACGATGTCCCTCGCGACTTCGGTCCCGCGCTACTCAGCGTCGGCAACTTCGACGGCGTGCACCGCGCTCATCGGCATGTTTTGGACGAGATCGCGCGGCGAGCGAAAGCCGGGAACGCGCAGTCGGTAGTCGTCACCTTTGAGCCCCACCCCGCCCGCATCCTGCGTCCCGATCACAACCTGAAACTGCTGACTCCGGCTCCGGAAAAACTGCGCTTGCTGGAAGCCACCGGCATCGACGCGGTTCTGTTGCTCCCCTTCTCGCGCGATCTTTCGCTGATGACGCCGCACCAGTTTGCCCATGAGATTCTGAAGAAGCGCCTTCATGCTCGCGAAGTTCACGAAGGCTACAACTTCCACTTCGGGCACAAAGCGGCGGGAAACATTCAACTGCTGCGCGAGTTGGGCCGGGAAATGGGATTTGAAGTGCACGATTATCCCGAGATGCGCCTGCGAGGGGAGCGGGTTTCGAGCAGCCACATCCGTAAGCTGCTTGGCGAAGGCCGCGTGAGCCGGGCGCGCCACTTGCTTGGACGTCCGTTCAGCATTCTCTCCACCGCCGGCCGTGGACGCGGCTACGGAGCGAAGTACACCGTACCCACCATCAACCTGGCGCGCTATGAAGAACTGGTCCCCAAAGACAGCGTCTATGTCACCCGCACCCGCGTCGGCAACGAATGTTTCGACTCGGTCACCAACATCGGAAACCGTCCGACCTTTGGCAGCGAGTCGTTTGCTATCGAGTCCCACCTGCTGAATTTCCATCCCCTTGAGCTTTCCGCGGAAACGGAAGTCGAACTCCACTTCCTCGATCGCCTGCGCGACGAGATCAAGTTCCCTTCGGTCGAAGCGCTGAAAGAGCAGATCGGACGCGACGTGGCGAAGGCCACGCGTTACTTCCGGCTCTTGGGATAGGTTTTGCCGATTCTTCCCGGCTGGCTGCCGACTCACTCGATCGGCTCGACCACCAACTCCTCGCCCCGAGCAGCCCGTTCCGGCAACTGGATCAGCACAATCGCCACCAGCACCAGAACGATTCCAACGGTCTGCATGGGCCGCAGTAACTCCCCCAATACAAGCGCGGCGATCAAGATACTGAACACCGGCTCCAGGCAACTGGCCACGATGGCGCGGGTCGGCTCCAGGTGCTGTAGTCCGGCGAAGTAGCAGGAAAATGGCCCGAGCACGGAAACCAACGAAAACACCAGCATGAATCCCCACTGCTGCCGGCTATAGTGAGCGGCAGCAATTTTCCATGGGGGATTCACGAAGATCCAGAACGTTGAAGCAGCCACTAACACCCACAGCAGTACTTTCCAGCGGTCGTAGCGTGCCAGCACCTTGTGTCCGCCGACGTTATAAAAGGCAAAGGAAAATGCAGCCAGCAGTGCAGCCGTGACTCCGACCGGGTCCATGCGAAAGCCACCCGAGCCGACAAGGCCGACCGCGAGCGCGCAACCCACGACGGCCAGTCCCACTGCGGCGCTTCTCCGCAACGACGGTCTTCGTCCTTGCGCTCCGCGTGCCACCGTATAGAGCAGCACCCAGACCGGCGCCGTGTATTGCAGGATGATGGCCGTCGCCACGTTCGTTCGTTGAATCGCGAGGTAGTAGAGATAGTTCGATGCCGCGACTCCCAGAATTCCAAGAAGGAAGAACCGCATCAGGTCACGCCCGGGAACGCGCAGCGCAGACGCTCCTCTCCGTGCCAGCAGCACCGGTAGTAGCACCGCCAGCGACAAAGTAGTACGGCTCTGCGACAGGATTAGCGGATCGATCGTTCCTAGTGACGCACCGAGTGTAGTTCCAAGCGACGCCCCGCCCGGCAGCAGATGCCCAGTGAAGGCCGCGCGACCCAGCGTCGCCGAGACACCCCACAGAAGGGCTGCACTTCCGATATAGAAGTAACCCCGCAGCGGATGAGGTCCGGCCTTCACGCAACGTGCTCAATGGTGTAAGTGATCTTCGCAGTCTTCTCCAGCATGGCGGAGACCGAGCAATACTTTTCTTTCGAAAGCCGCACCGCGTCTTTCATGGCTTTTTGCGACACCTCTCCGCGAACGAGATAGGTCAAGTGGATCGACGTGTAGACGGCAGGATAGCCGTCCGCTCTTTCGGCCTCTGCCCGCACTTCGAGCCCGGTGAACGGCTCGCGTTTCTTGCGAAGAATTCCCACTACGTCCGATGCCGTGCAGCCGCACAAAGCGAGCAACACTAACTCCATCGGGGTGTTGGCGGTCTTTTCGGTTGCGGTATCCATCACGATCGAGTGCCGCGAAGTCGCCGACCCTACGTATCGGTCTTTGTCCGTCCAGTTGACTGATGCTTCAATCATGGTGGCCTTTCGCTATCGAGCAGCTGTCTCAGAAATCGCTTTGGTAAAGGCACAGAATCAAGCGGTGTCACCAGAGCCCAAAGATGCGAGGGCTTTAGAGTGTGCTTGAGAATTCGGTCGTCCCTCCGGGACTTAAATCCTTCTCCCAATTTTCCCAGCGCTAAAGCGCTGGGCTAAGCTCGTTCGCCCCTCCGGGGCTAAAATCTCGCTATCGCCGGTTATCCGTCATGGGCTCGGGATGAATCAGCACCCGGAACAGTTGCGGCGCGTCGTGTTTGAAGCGGATCTCGAGCGAGGTCTGAACGTCGTGCACTCGCGAAAGCGGCATATCGTCAGGCAGCGTGCAGTGGCAGGAAACATAAAGCCGTGCGCGTACCTTCTTGAACTGGAATTCGTGCACGTCCATCACCTCGGGAAACTCCTTCACAATATCCCTGAGCCGCCGTTCCAACTCCGGCTCGCGAACGATCTCCTCTCCCGTTTCAATGGTCGCCGGCTCACTTTCGATATGCGTGAGGATGGTCGCAATTTCCGGGATCTCGGTGCGCATCTCCGTTTCCAGCCGGGTGACTTCATCGTGCGCCTGCTTCATGTTGAGTTGCTCGTCGAGCTCCAGATGCTGTTCCACATGCAACTGCCCGTTCAGATCCTGCACGCTGACGTCGTGCACATTGAAGTTGTGGCGGGTAGCCACGGCGCGGATGCGGTCAAAAATATTTTCCGTGCGCCGGGCCCGCGGAACCGTGTGCACCATCACGTCAGCATCGGGCAAAACCTCGCGCACCCGCGACCTCACCTCATCGGACACCTGCTCCGAGCGCTGAAACGTGAAATTGCGTTCCAGTCCCACCGAAACATCCGCGAAGTAGCCATTCCCAGCTTTCCGGAACCGGACCCGCTCCACTTCCAGCACGCCATCGACCGTCGCGATGCGGTCGAGGATCTGGCTGCGCACGCCGGCCGGCGCCGCATCGAGCAGCGCATCCAGCGTTCTCCGCGCCAGCCGCCAACTCACGGAAACCACCACTCCCGCCACGAATAGTGCGGCAATCGGATCGGCCTGG
>JGI12270J11330_10000172_pt1 | contig 48096 bp, 35 predicted proteins | sample PeaSoiMetSII2010_FD_11330 | JGI IMG/M metagenome (IMG submission 11330)
AGCATTCGAGCGGTCAAAGTCGGCGACCGTGTCGGCAACCAGTGGATTATTGCGGACGGACTGAATCCCGGTGAACGCGTAATCGCTGAGGGCGTGCAGAAGGTGCGTCCGGGCATGCAGGTGAACCCCAAGCCCTTTGCCGTGGAAACCAAGGGAAGGTGATGCGATGTCGAAGTTCTTTATCAACCGTCCCATCGTCGCCATGGTGATCTCGATTGTCCTGGTGCTGGTCGGCGCCCTCACCATCCTGAGTTTGCCGGTCGCGCAGTTTCCCAGCATCGCTCCGCCCGAGATTCAAATTCTGGCGACCTACATCGGGGCGGACGCTCAAACTCTGGAGCAGGCGGTTGCTACTCCGATCGAGCAGCAGATGAGCGGCGTAGACAACATGAACTACATGTACTCGCTGAATGCCACCGGCAACTCGACCACCAGCCTGATCGTGGACTTCGACCCAAAAACGGATCCCAACACCGACTACATTCTCGCGCAAAGCCGTGAAACCCTGGCTGCTTCGCAGCTTCCCGTCGACGTCACCAATTACGGAGTCACGGTTCGAAAGTCCGTTACTGCTCCTCTCACGTTAATCGCGGTGTACTCGCCGCATGGAACGTACGATGCCAAGTTTTTGGCGAACTATGCGTACATCAATCTTACGGATCCGATTCTGCGTTCGCCGGGCATCGGCAACGTGCAGGTATTTGGCGCGGGCCAGTACGCAATGCGGCTTTGGGTAAAACCCGACACATTGGCCAAGCTAGGCGTGACCGTCCCAGAAATCGTCAGCGCCATTCAAGCACAAAACACCGTGAACCCAGCCGGGAAGGCGGGAGGCGAGCCGGCGCCCAAGGGCCAGGAATTTACCTACTCGGTTCTCGCGCAAGGCCGGCTGGCGTCGCCGGAAGAATTTGGGCAGATTGTGGTGCGCGAAACCCCCGACGGCGGGACGGTCCGGGTTCGCGATGTGGCTCGCATCGAGCTGGGTTCGCAGGACTATAGCGTCGCTGGACGCTTTAATGGAAAGCCCAGCGCGGTGATTGCCACCTACCAACTGCCGGGGTCGAACGCGGTCGAGGCAGCCGCTGGCGTCAACAAGCTGATGGCTCAGATGAAGCAGCGCTTCCCGGAGGACCTGGATTATGTCGTAGCACTGGATACGACGCGCTCGGTCACAGAAGGCATCAAGGAAATCGTGGTGACGCTTTTGATAGCCCTCGCGCTGGTGATCCTGGTGGTCTACCTTTTCTTGCAGAGTTGGCGGGCCACGCTGATTCCGCTGCTTGCCGTGCCGGTCTCGCTCGTTGGCACGTTCGTGCTTTTCCCTCTGTTTGGTTTTTCCATCAACACGCTTTCTCTCTTTGGTCTGGTGCTGGCGATTGGTCTCGTCGTGGACGACGCCATGGTCGTGGTCGAAGGCGTTGAACGCCACATCGAGGAGGGCATGACGCCGAAGGCGGCCGCGTTGAAAGCCATGGAGGAACTGTCTGGCCCCGTGGTTGGCATCGCTCTGGTTCTCTCTGCCGTCTTTGTGCCCACCGCCTTCATTCCTGGAATTACCGGCAAGCTCTACCAGCAATTCGCGGTCACGATCGCGATTTCCGTTCTGCTTTCCGCGTTCAATGCGCTCACGCTCAGCCCGGCCCTTGCGGCCCTGCTGCTCAAGCCACGGACCCCGAGCCGCGGACTCTTGCGGAGATTTTTTGACTGGTTTAATCGCGTCTTTGAGCGAGCCACCGAAGGCTATGTGCGTTGGAGCGCGGTGTTGGTCCAGAAGACCGTTGTCGTGGTGGTGCTGCTTGTGGTCTTCTGCGTGGCGGGTTTCTTTTTTGCCAGCCGAATCCCGTCGAGCTTTCTTCCTGACGAAGATCAAGGCTACGCCTACGTCAATGTGCAGCTACCGAATGGGGCATCGCTCGAACGCACGACTGCGGTCACGGCGGATGTGGAAAAAATCCTGATGAATACGCCGGGGGTCGAGCACGTTACCACCTTTGTCGGTTTCAGTTTGCTCAGTTTTGTCCGCACCAGCTACAACTCGACATTTTTTGTGACCTTCAAGCCTTGGGGTGAGCGCACGACCAGAGCCGAGCAATTTCAAACACTCAAGGCACATCTAAACCAGCAGCTCAGCAAGTTACCCACAGCAGTCGCCTTCGGTTTTTCCCCGCCGGCCATTCCCGGCGTCGGCACCTCCGGCGGATTCACGTTCATTCTCGAAGACCGTTCGGGTGGCGATATTCAATTCCTCGCCAAGAACTTGAGCACTTTTCTCGAGGCGGCCCGAAAGCGGCCTGAAATCGGCAGCCTGAGTACCACTTTCTTGGCAAGCGTCCCGCAAGAGTTTGTGCAAGTGGATCGCGACAAAGTGCTGAAGCAAGGTGTGGCCCTCAACGACGTGTACCGTACGATTCAAGCTTTCATGGGCGGATATTTCATCAACTATTTCAACCGGTTCGGCCGCCAGTGGCAGGTCTATATCGAAGCGGAAGGCGAAGATCGCGCCAAGGCGGAAAACGTCGGGCAGTTCTACGTCCGCAACAATAAGGGAGAGAATGTCCCGCTTTCCACACTTACCACAGTAAAGCCGCGCCTCGGCCCAGAATTCACTTTGCGTTTCAACGAATATCGTTCCGCGCAGATCAACGGGAGCGCCGCGCCCGGCTATAGCTCGGACCAGGCCACAGCCGCCCTCGAGGATGTTTTCAAGCAGACCATGCCGCGGGAGATGGGCTTTGACTATTCAGGCATCTCGTTTCAAGAACAAAAAGCGCGCGAAGGCGTGCCCGCCCCGGTGGTCTTCGGCCTATCGTTGCTCTTCGTTTTTCTGATTCTGGCGGCGCTCTACGAGAGTTGGACGCTGCCGTTCAGCGTGCTGTTGAGCACGCCCGTGGCGGTTTTTGGCGCCTTTGGAATTCTCTGGCTGCGCCGCGTGCTGCTCGGCGTTTTCCTGCCGCCTTACATGGTCCAGATCGAGACCGATATTTACTCGCAAATCGGGCTGGTCATGCTCATCGGCTTGGCCGCCAAGAACGCGATTCTGATCGTAGAGTTCGCCAAGGACGAATACGAGAAAGGAAAGCCCTTGGCGGATGCCGCGCTCGAGGGAGCCAGGCTTCGTCTGCGGCCGATTTTGATGACGTCTTTCGCGTTCATTCTCGGTTGCGTGCCGTTGTGGACGGCTACCGGCGCCGGCTCGGTTGCCCGCCAAATCATGGGCACTACCGTGATCGGGGGGATGCTGGCGGCGAGCTTGATCGGAATTTTTTTCATCCCAGCGATCTTTTATTTGGTGGAGAAGTGGTCAGGCGCTGGCAGGGAGCCGGCGTCTGCCGTGCTGCCAGTTACGCCTGCGCCGGCGGAGGGAGACTGAAATGGTCCACTGTCGCATTGACAAGAGGGACGAGCGGCGGAGCAAGTCATGAAAAAGATGTTGCCATTAATGTCCGCGATCTTGGCCTCGACCTTGATGGCCGGATGCATGGTCGGCCCGAATTACCAGCGGCCCGTTGTTCAGACGCCGAGCGTGTACCGTGATCTGAAGGAAGACCCACAGGCCCAAGCTCAAGCAGCGTCCTTCGCAGACCTTCCCTGGTGGCAAGTATTCCAGGACCCGCAATTGCAAGAGCTCATCCGCATAGCCCTGAAGGAGAATTACGACCTCCAACTGGCGACGGAGCGTATCACTGCCGCGCGCGCTCAGGTCACCATCACACGCTCCAATCTGTTTCCGCAGGTGCAAGGGAATGCCAACTTCAGCGGGGGAAAGGACGCGAGCACCCAATCTAAGTTCAACCTTCTAGGCTTAACCGCTGACGCGGCCTTCCAGTTGGATCTGTTTGGTCGCCTGCGCCGCGCGACAGAGGCCGCGCGCGCCCAACTCCTGGCTACCGAAGATGCGCAGCAAACCGTCATGTTGACTCTGGTGAGCGACGTCGCCAGTGACTATTTTCAGCTTCTCGATCTCGATCTTCAGCTCCGCATCACCCAGGACACCGTCAAAACACAGCAAGAGTCTGTCAAGCTGACCGGGTTGCGGCTCGACCACGGCGTTGCCACCAAGCTGGATGTGCTGCAAGCCCAACAGGTGCTGGATACCGCCAATGCCCAGATCCCGGACCTGGAGAGACAGATCGGCCAGGAGGAAGATGCGATTAGTATTCTGCTTGGCCATTATCCCGAGAGTGTGCGACGCGGGCGCCCGTTGGCCGAGCAGCCGCTTCCTCCGGAAGTGCCGCCGGGCATGCCGTCCACGTTGCTCGAACGCCGGCCCGACATTCGCCAGGTCGAGCAAAACCTGATCGCCGCCAACGCCGAGATCGGCGTCGCCAGAGCTGCGTTCTTTCCCCAGATTTCCCTCACCGGCTCCGGGGGCGGCGCGTTCGGACGGAGCAGTCTCTTCTCCAGCCTTATGAGTTCACAGACTGGAATCTGGTCCTACGGCGCCCAGGTCAATCAACCCATATTCACGGGCGGCGCCCTGCGCGGGAATCTGAGACTGGCTGAGTCGCAACATCGCCAGGAACTGATCGCCTACAAGCAGGTCATCCAGTTGGCTTTCCGCGATGTCTCCGATGCTCTGATCGGTTATCAGAAACTTCATCAAGTCCGCGTCGCGCAGGAGACAACGGTCAAGGACCTGCAGGATACAGTCGACACATCCCTCGTACGCTATCGCGGGGGCATCACCACCTACCTCGAGGTCCTCGATGGGCAACGATCGCTCTTTAACGCCGAGCTTGCTCTCGCCCAGGCCCGAGGCAGCGAGTACCAAAGCCTTGTGCAACTTTACAAGGCCCTTGGCGGAGGCTGGCAGCAGGATTTCCAGATCCCCAGTAGTCTTCCACTTCATTCATGGAACCATACGCCGGATTAGGGGCAGCACTGTGATGACAGACCTTGGACCGGCGAAGCGTTTCCAGCCGATATTCTGCCTCTGGAATGACGATCATCATGTGGCCGCGTGAATCGGCCCGTTCGGCGAGGAGATATTGGAATGTTGAACACTGACGATTTCAGATAACTGAGAAGACAAGGATCATCCGATGAGCACCAACAGCGTGGTGCGACCAAGCTCTGCAAAAGTCCTTCCGATGACCACAAGCGCAGTCAATGTTTCCGACCTTTTCCAACATTACGGATGTGGATCGATTCCGTTTATCGGGACGGAAAACGCATTTTACGAACGGCATCTGGTTTTTGACCGGGCAATCGACCCAAAGGTAGCGAGTGCGCGGGAGCGCTTTGAGGCTTTCTCCCGTTCCGTGAGAGACATTCTCGCGCAGCGTTGGGTGCTGACCAAGAGCACGTATGAGCGAGAGAATGCCAAGCGTATCTATTACCTTTCCATGGAATTTCTCATAGGACGTTCGTTGGCCAATAATGTCACCAACCTGTTGCTGGATCCCGTTTTACGAGATACGGCTCAAGAAAATGGTATCGACTGGCTTGAACTGATCGAGCAGGAACCAGATGCGGGCCTGGGCAACGGAGGCTTGGGCCGCCTCGCGGCGTGTTTCCTCGACTCGATGGCCACCATGCAGCTCCCTGCCACGGGCTATGGTCTGCGCTATGAGTACGGCATGTTCAGGCAATCGATCGTGGATGGTTGGCAAAAAGAGAATCCCGACAACTGGCTCCGCTACGGCGATCCCTGGGAGATTGCCCGGCTTCACGAGAATGTGGAAATCAAGTTGAACTTCTCATTCCAGTTGCGAGGGGGTAGTTTTCGTGTCATTCCCAACCGGCCGTCGAGCCTGATCGGTATTCCGTTTGATCGTCCCGTAGTGGGCTATGGCGGCAAGACAATCAACACGCTCCGGCTCTGGTCCGCCGCTGCGCCCGATTACTTCGATTTTCAGAAGTTTGGCACCGGCGACTTCGTGGGCGCGCTGGGCGAGACTCTCGAAGCGGAGTCGCTTACTCGGGTGCTGTATCCGGACGATTCCACGACGCAAGGACAGGGACTGCGCTTCCTGCAGGAATATTTTCTGGTCGCGTGTGCCATGGCCGACCTGATGCGCCGCTTCCAGCGCTACAACGTGGAATGGGACAAGCTGCCGGAGAAGGCCGCAATTCAACTCAACGACACGCATCCGTCCATGTCGGTTGCTGAGCTAATGCGGATCTTGCTGGACGAAGCGCACCTCGGATGGGACCGGGCTTGGGAGCTGACCAAGCAGACCCTTGCGTACACAAATCACACCTTGCTGCCGGAAGCTCTGGAGAAATGGCCTGCCGCGTGGTTCGAGGTACTGTTTCCGCGGCACCTGGAGATTATCTATGAGATTAACCGGCGGCTGCTCGACGAAGTTCGGGTTCGCTTCCCGGGCGACGAGGGACGCGTGCAGCGCGTGAGCCTGGTGGAAGAAGGCAAACAGCGCAAGATCCGTATGGCCAACCTCGCGATCGTCGGCTCACACAGCACCAATGGCGTGGCCGCTGTCCACTCAAAGCTGTTGCGGACAACGACGGTGAAGGATCTCGCCGAAATGTTTCCCGAGCGTTTTAACAACAAAACCAACGGAGTGACGCCGCGGCGCTGGTTGCTTGAGGCCAATCCCGCGCTGGCCCGCGCCATCACGCAAGTCATCGGCGAACGATGGACTACCGACCTGAGCCAACTCAACAAACTCAAGCCATTTGCCGACGATCCTAGCTTTCGTGAACTGTTCCTAAAGTCAAAGCGAGAGGCCAAAGTGAAGTTTGCCAATTGGGTCAAGTCGACTTCCGGACAGATCGTGGACCCCGACTCCATCTTCGATTGCCAGATCAAACGCATCCACGAGTACAAAAGGCAACTGCTGAACGCGCTGCGGATCGTAGTCATGTATAACCGGCTGCGGAAGAATCCCAACGCGCAGGTTGTGCCCCGCACGTTCTTTTTTGCTGGCAAAGCAGCGCCAGCATACCGCTTGGCAAAACTGATCATAAAGTTCATTAACGACCTGGCGGGCACGGTCGACGGCGACCCGGTTGTGCGCGACCGGCTCAAGGTTGTGTTCCTCCCCGATTACAACGTTTCCCTGGCAGAACGGCTGATTCCAGCCAGCGATGCATCCAACCAGATCTCGACCGCCGGCTACGAGGCCAGCGGAACGAGCAACATGAAATTCATGATGAACGGAGCCCTAACCGTCGGAACGCGCGACGGCGCGACCATCGAAATGGCGCAGGAAGCAGGGGGAGATAATTTTTTCTTGTTTGGCCTCACCGTAGAGCAAGTCGAGGACAGCCGCGCCTGGTATAACCCGCACTGGCACTATGAAAATGAGCCGGAGACTCGAGCTGCTTTGGACCTCATTTTCTCTGACCACTTCAGCCGTAACGAACCAGGAGTGTTCGCTCCCTTGCGCGATACGCTTCTGACCCAAGGCGATCACTACATGCACCTCGCGGACCTGACCTCCTACTGCCAGGCGCATGAACGGCTTGGCGCACTCTATGCCGAACCCGGCGCATGGGCGCACAAAGCAATTCTGAACGTCGCCAGCTCCGGAAAGTTCTCGAGCGACCGGACGATTGCCGAATACGCAGCTGACATTTGGAAGGTGGAACCATGCCCGGTACTCTAGAAATACGGCCGAAGGCGGGGGAGGCTAATGGAATGTCGATTTCGCCGCTCGCAGGCAAACCCGCTCCCAAGGAGATGCTGGTGGACGTGGCTCGCCTGGAGAAGGAATATTTTGAGCGTCGCCCTGACCTAAATGATCGCAATCAGTTAGTCAGCTTCGGCACCAGCGGACACCGCGGGTCGCCTCTGCACGGCACATTCACCGAAGCGCACATCCTGGCCATTGCCCAGGCGATCTGCGACTACCGGCGAGAGCAGGGAACCGACGGCCCACTCTACATGGGGAAAGATACGCACGCGCTCTCCGGTCCTGCACAGCGCACCGCCCTCGAGGTGCTGGCGGCGAACAACGTGGAGACGATCATTCAGCCAGGCGACGGCGTAACTCCTACTCCGGTCATCTCGCGGGCAATTCTTGTTTACAACCGGGGTCGCAAGGAACATCTCGCTGACGGCATCGTCGTCACGCCGTCGCACAATCCGCCGGAGGATGGAGGCTTCAAGTACAACCCACCGAACGGCGGCCCGGCCGATACTGACGTGACGCACTGGGTAGAGGATCGCGCGAACGAATTGTTGCGGGCGGGAAATGCGGGGGTCAAGCGCATCCTCTTTACCAAAGCTATCCAGGCCGCGACTACGCACCAGGAAGACTTCGTCCTACCGTACGTTCGTGATCTCAAGAACGTCGTTGATATCGAAGCAATTCGCGGCGCTCGTCTGAAACTTGGCGTCGATCCGCTTGGCGGATCCTCACTGCCCTATTGGGAACCGATCAACTCAACTTACGGGCTGGACATCACCGTCGTCAACCCAACGATTGACCCGACGTTTTCGTTCATGACCGTTGATCACGACGGCAAAATTCGCATGGACTGTTCGAGCCCGTATGCCATGGCGAGGCTGGTCGGGCTGAAAGATCAGTACCAGGTGGCTTTTGCCAACGATCCTGACGCGGACCGGCACGGAATCGTAACTCCCGTTGCGGGGTTAATGAACCCAAACCATTACCTTGCCGTTGCCATCCGATATTTGCTCACGCACCGCCCCCAGTGGCGTCACGAAGTCACAGTGGGAAAAACGCTGGTGAGCAGCAGCATGATTGACAGAGTCGTCAAGAAACTCGGCCGCGAGCTTCGCGAAGTGCCGGTGGGTTTCAAGTGGTTTGTGCCGGGCTTGGTTGACGGCTCGTGCTGTTTCGGTGGAGAAGAAAGCGCCGGAGCGAGTTTTCTTCGTCTTGACGGCACGGTGTGGACGACCGACAAGGACGGGTTAATCATGGACCTGCTAGCGGCGGAGATTACCGCGCGCACCGGCAAGAATCCCGGAGAGCATTACCGCGAATTGACGGCGGAGTTCGGCACCCCGTACTACACGCGCATCGACGCGCCGGCCACACCCGAGCAGAAAGCAAAGTTGCAAAAACTCTCACCGGACGCGGTAAAGGAGTCGGATCTGGCGGGCGAGCCAATCATCGCCAAGCTGACGAACGCTCCGGGCAATCATGCTCCCATCGGCGGCCTGAAAGTTGTGGCAGAGAGCGGCTGGTTTGCCGCCCGGCCCTCCGGCACCGAGAACATCTATAAGATCTATGCCGAGAGCTTCAAGAGCCAGACACATCTGACCGCGATTGTCAGCGAGGCGCAGGAGATGGTGAACAATGCGCTGGGTTCGTCCGCAGTCGTTCCTGAGGACGGAGGCCGGTCATGAGCGGCATCGGCGGGCTAACGAATGTTGGCCCGGTGATTCAAGCTGCCAAAAGTATTCTTCTGGTAGTGAGCGCGCTCTTTCCAATCGTGGATCCAATCGGAGGGAGTCCGGTCTTTCTGTTGGTCACGAGAGATTACACAGCACAGACACGGAGAGTGCTAGCCCGCCGTATCGCGGTTAACAGTTTTGTACTGCTGATCGCGTGCTTCACCATCGGATCGCACGTGCTCTCATTCTTTGGGATTTCGCTTCCGGTGGTGCAGGTGGGCGGTGGACTGATCGTGATTTCGACGGGCTGGGCGATGCTGAATCAAAAAGACGGGAATGACCGAGACGCGGTCCGGCGAACGGTCACGTGCACGGATGCTCTAAGCGAGGCGTTTTACCCGCTGACGCTGCCCTTGACAGTCGGTCCAGGCTCCATCTCGGTTGCCATCACCTTGGGCGCGAATGAACCGCAGCACTTGGGCGGGAACCTGCTCGCGATTCTCGCGGCGGCGATCGGTTCCGCTTTCGTGGCAGCAACCATTTATCTCTGCTACGCCTTCGCAGATCGGCTGGCGGGCATTATAGGCCCGACCGGGATGAACGTTACTCTAAGGCTCTCCTCGTTCCTGCTGGTGTGCATCGGCGTGCAGATCCTGTGGAATGGCGCGAGCAAATTGCTCAGTTCGTTGCCACAGGTTGCGCGTGTGGTAGTGCCGCTTTGAGAGCAAAGCGAGCGGTTGGGGCCCGCTACCTCTTCCGTCAGACTCAGCCGGATATCTGGCAGGGTAAGTGGAAAAGAGAGGCAGAGTGACCAATTCAAGCCTTGACGTGCTCGCCAATGTGGACTACCCAGCCGAGGCTGCTAACCCCGGACTCAGGAAAGCCCCGACATGGGAGCAGGCTGAGGGCAGCCCATTGCCGCTTGGTGTCAAGTGGATCGAAGAGGAGCAGGCGTTCAACTTTGCGGTTCACTCTGAACATGCGGAGAGCGTCACTCTATTCCTCCGCCGATCTGGTGAATCCTCTCCTGACGTTTCGCTTTGATTTTCTGCATAACAAGTCAGGGCGGATTTGGCACTGCCGCATTCCAATCACAAAGATTGGTGAGGCTCGCTATTACGCGTACTCCGTATCGGGAGAGACCGTTCCTCAACTGCATAGCTTTGACCCGCAGAAGGTTCTCCTCGACCCGTACGCAAAATGCGTTTTCTTTCCACCCGGTTTTGATCGCGACTTGGCTATGCGAGAAGGACCGAACGCGGGCCGGGCGCCTTTGGGAGTGCTGACGGGTCACCGCCCGGCATTTGACTGGGCAGGGGATCGGTCACCGCATCACGACTCGGATGCAATCATCTACGAGCTTCACGTGAAGGGCTTCACGAAGAATCCCAACTCCGGCTTAGATCCATCACGTGCCGGCACGTACGCCGGTCTGGTGGAGAAGATTCCATATTTGAAGGAGCTCGGAATAACAATTGTCGAGCTGATGCCGGTGTTTGAGCGCGATCCCCAAGAAGGTGACTACTGGGGCTACATGCCTTTGAACTTCTTCGCGCCGCATGCGCAGTACGCGAGCACCTGCGGTGATTGTGAACAGCATATTGAATTCAGAAATATGGTGAAGGCTTTTCATGAGGCTGGTATCGGCGTGGTGCTCGACGTCGTGTACAACCACACTTGCGAGGGCGACCACAAGGGACCAATTTACAGCTTCAAGGGTTTGGACAGTGCCGGCTATTACATGCTGTCTTCTGACCCGGCAAACCCTTACGCCAATTACTCCGGTACAGGCAATACTTTGAATTTCGGCCAAGCACACGTGCGCAAGATGGTGATGGACAGCTTGCGCTATTGGAAGCGAAACATGCATATCGACGGCTTCCGCTTTGATCTGGCGTCGGTATTCAGCCGCAACGCGGATGGATCGCTCAATTGGGGTCACGCTCCCATCTTTAGTGAAATTGCCGCCGATCCGGAACTGGGACGGGTACGTTTGATTGCAGAACCCTGGGACACGGGTGCTTATCAGCTCGGACGCGGTTTCCCAGGCATGACTTGGCTGCAGTGGAACGGACGTTTTCGCGACGATATCCGCCGTTTTGTTAAGGGCGATCCGGGGATGGTCCCTGATCTGATGCGCCGGCTTTATGGCAGCGATGATTTGTTTCCCGACAGTCGGGCTGACGCTTATCACGCGTACCAGAGTGTGAATTACGTAACTTCCCACGACGGCTTCACGCTGTACGATCTGGTCTCCTATAACCGCAAGCACAACTGGGAAAATGGTCATGACAACCAGGATGGCATGAACGACAACTACAGTTGGAACTGTGGGCAGGAAGGGAATGAAGGTGTGCCCTCGGAGGTTCGCGCACTACGCCGGAAGCAGATAAAGAACTTCTGCTGCCTGCTTTTGCTGTCCAACGGTACACCGATGTTACGGGCCGGGGACGAGTTCCTGAACACGCAGTTCGGCAACAACAACCCGTATAACCAAGACAATGAGACGGGATGGCTGGACTGGAGCCAATTCCACTCGAATAAAGACATTTTCCAGTTCTTCAAGAATATGATTGCGTTCCGGAAAAATCATCCTTCGCTGAGCCGAAGCAGGTTCTGGCGGGAGGACGTCTCTTGGTATGGTACCGGTCCCACGGTCGATTGGTCTTACGATTCCCATAGCTTGGCATTCTGTTTGCATGGTGCTTCTCAAGCCGACGATGACATCTACGTAATGATCAATGCGTACTGGAAAGAGTTGGAGTTCCAGGTGCAGGAAGGAACAGCGCCGGAGTGGTGGAGGGTCGTGGACACGGCTTTGCCGAGTCCAGACGATTTCTTGGAACGCGGAGTGGCTCTGGAGCAGACTAAATGCACAGTGGCTCCGAGATCGATCGTTGTCTTACGTCGACCCAGGAAGAGCGACGCACGAGAGGGTTTATGAACAAGCGACTCTGGCTCGTCGAGATATACGCCGGAAGTGGTATCAAAAGACTCCGAGGCCGGGGAATTTGGTGTGCCGTTTGGCGCTCGTAATCCAAACAATGCGTTGTCCGAGCCGGAAATCGTCGATCAGTTGCCACTAAGTCTCAACCGTGCGAGCGCGGTGAATTCGTTTCGAAGGACGGGGGTGGGACTTCGCCTCCTACCTGCATTCGTTCTAGTCGTTGGGCGCCTGCCGGTCGGTTCACAGCTGCAGTCTTCCTCAAAATCGTCGACTTCAAAACCCAGCTGGGTTTTGACTTGGAGCGACGAGTTCAACAGCCCTATCGGCTCGGCACCGGACCCGGCCAAGTGGGTGGTCGAACTTCATTCGTTCCTTCGGTCGCGGAGGCCGGTTTCGGTCAGTTGGAGAAATCAGGCGATTACAGTCACGAGCGGGTTTGTGATGAAATGGCGATTCTATGTCAATCATCGAAAAGTCGCACGCGTTCCTTCAAGGAATGCTAAGGGGAGCGCTATTTGAACCAATGGTAACCCACGGTCAGTTGCACCCCATTGAACTCAGTATTCCGCACTCCCAAGTTGGCATTTGAGATGTGCCACCAATCGCAGCCCCAATCCAGCGATTGCCGCCTTCGGGTGAACAGGTGAATCCCGCCTCCTCCTTTGACCATGAAATTAAAGCTTGAAGTGTCGCCCGGGGGTAGGTTGACGGGCGTAGTAACCGCTCCTCCTCCCAACTCGATGTACGGAGCCAGGCGGCCTCTATGGAGGCTGGAGTTCCAGCGCAGAATGACCGGATCAAAAGCAATCCCATGAGTCCTTTGGTTCCCGTAAGTAACAAATAGAGGGATCACGTCAAATCCATATTCCAGGCGGCCACGTCGCCAGCCTCTGCCGATTTCTCCCGTGATCCTGCGCCCGAGGAAAAAGCCCGCAGTCCAGATTTGCGCTTCGGCAAAAGAATTGGTGTTCTCTTCCCCGGTAGCGTCCGCAGCCCAGATCCCAATGTCCCAGTTTGCCGTCAATGGCGTGGGCAACGAGGGCTCCTGCGCCATTGCGCAGGCACTCGCCAGCAGCAGAATCAGGCCGGCTTTTAGCGCCGCCCTACGCCATTGAGAGATCCTACTCATTCGAGATCCAGCTCGAAGCTGCGGCCACCACATACGCCTGCTCAACCGAGAATTGAATAAATGTTTCAAGCCAAAATCGTACCCAATGGCACACCCGTTTCCGCCGCGGCTTTTTGGGGAGGGCTGGGCCCAGCCTTTCTTTCCGATATTACTCAAAAGGATAGCGGCTGGCCCATATATCTCCGCTCCGCCAACGAATCGGCTGCTCCATCCTTTTCCGCGTCCTTTCCGGAAGGGCTGGGTGCGAGACTCTCAACTCGCGGCCCGCTCTTTTCGATTGACCGCATCTGTCAGATCCGATAGCCTAAATCGAAGTACATTATCTACAAGATAATGATGGCTCTTTGATAATCTGACTGGTCGTTTGATGGAGGACGGGCGTCTCGCCCGTCTAGCCGGCCGGGGACGCCCGGTCTCCATAACGCGGAAAAGCCGACGATCTGCTCCTCCGTAGTTTCCAAAGCCCAGTTCCAAAACGGAACGCCGGGTGCGTGGCGAGCAGCGCTAACTCCCATGTTTTCTTTATTTTGCGTGGAGCTCCTTAAAACTCAAAGATCTAGCGCATAGTCGCAAATTAGATTCTTTGTTTTCAGGATTTTGCACAGAAAGGGGGAGGGGGTACCCGGTACTAAACAGTGAACCCCGTCCCAATTCGGGAAAAATGAACAGTTCAGCGAGACACTGCTTCGCAGGAGGCGCGTACCTCGGCGGATTAGACGCGGCGGGCCGGAGTTCATAAGTGGCCTAAAGCAGGATAATTCCCATGCGGATGCCCATGGTGACGGCTTCAGTGCGGGTCGCCGCCCCCAGCCTGTCGAGAATGGAGCTGATGTGAAACTTCACGGTGTGGTCGGAGATGCCGAGGCGCGATGCCATTTCGCGATTCCCGAGCCCCTCGGCGAGCATGCGCAAGACCTCAAGTTCGCGGGGAGTCAGCTCGTCCAAAGCCGCTGCAGGCTGAGCCGCTGGCGTGGGAATGCGGGAGGCCAGATTCTGAGTGACTTCAGGATCGAGCAATACCAAACCAGCGTAGGCGGCTTGGATGGCCGCCAGGATTTCGTCCATGCCAGAGTCGCGCGGCAGAATTGCTTTTACTCCGGAGCGTAAGGCATGCGCCGTCCAATCCGCGGAAGGTTCTTCGATCAGAGCGACAAGGGGAAAGCCGCTCTGAACTCGCGGAAGCGCAGGAAGGGCGGGAGATTCGCGTGATCGGTCGTCATGCTCGAGGTCAAGCAGTACGACGTCCGGCTGGAGTTGTTCGACGTATTGCACAACCGCCAGCGTGCCGTGCAAGCTTCCCGCGAGCCGGAGCGTTGAAGTGTTCTTAACTAACGCCTCCAGTCCGGCACGCCGGACCGAGGAGGCAGCGGCCAACAGTACACGAATGCCTCTGCCTCCATTCCTTTTTGTCATTGCAAAATTAACTCTACTTCGCCGGACGTTCTCCCAAGGTGATCGACAGCTCGAGAGGCACGCCTCCGCGGATTACCGTTGTTCTTAGCTTCTCGTTGACTTTTGCCGAAGCCAGCACATCCTGAATATGTTCTGTGTCCAGAGCAGGCTTGCCTTGTAATTCGACGATCACATCGCCTAGAACGATTCCGCTTTTGTCGGCTGGCCCGCCGGGTTCGACGTGGAGGACCATCAGGCCGCCCGTTGCCGACGACTTCAGCTTGCCGCGCAACGCTTCCGGAAGTGCGACGGGCTGCATGGCGATTCCGAGGTAAGGGCGAGCAATGTGTCCCTTCTCGAGAAGTTCGTCGACGGTTCGGTTGACCGTTGAAACGGGAATAGTCACCGCGCGTCCGCGGCCAAACCCATTGGTGTTAAGGCCAAGAACTTTGCCTTCGCCGTTGACCAGCGGGCCTCCCGAAAAACCAGGGTAAAGGGCGAGATCGAGGCGGATGTTCTGATCAATTCGGCCGCCGCGCCAGGTGCGCCATTCGCCACCCAGCCCTCCGATGATGCCGGCACTGGCTACCAGGTTTCCGAAGCGCGTACGCCCCAGCGCGAGCACGAAGTTAGCGAGCTTCAAGGTCGCGGCATCAGCGAATTGCGGAATTGCAAGCCCGGCGTTTTGATCGAGCTTAAAAATTGCGAGATCGGTGCCGGGATCGCGGCCCGCGAGTTTTGCCGAGACGCGTTTTCCGCCGTGAATGAGCACGGTAATATCATCCTCGCGGCGCACGGTGTGGTTGGCGGTGACCACGACTCCTGTGCGCCAATGAATGCCGCTGGAAGGTACGCGATGCCTGGCGTGGACCGTGAAGACTGACGTTCCTGCCTGTTCCGCCGCAGCGGCCAGTTCTTGCGAGAAGCTGGCGATGGATAAAGCCATTTCACTCTCCCTGATTGGTGTGCCACAGACGATTGTTTGTCGGTGTGAGTTTCATCATGCAAGGAGTGCGAAATTCCCGCATCCGCCAAACGGCTAGGTGAGCCCTGAATGATCGGCTAGGGTAGTGCCCGCGAGAAGGAGCAGTGCTCCAACATTGTTTGGGATCGATCAATTAAACATTCGGGCGGATTAGCAGGGTAACAGGCTTTGGGGCGGACCCGTCCGGCATCCAACCTGAAGCTTGCCGGGCGATTTCTTACTGCAGGGGCTTACCCAGGCTTAAACACGTGTCGGCCCCCCCGTCCGGCGAAAAGCGAATCGCCGCCCCCTGATCGCTGCAAAATGCCCGTGTTCCGTACTTGGTGTCGGCTGGCACGGCACTGATGCGGAACTTGGACGCTGGCGGTCCATCGCATCCGGTAAGTTCGAATACATAGCCGTTCTTTGTGCCGTCAGCCAACTGGGGATCGATCAACATCGCGCGATGTTCCGTAGGCGCATCGCCTCTGCCCATGCCACCCAGATCCGACAGCATACAGGTGAAGCCATGCGCATAGGTCGACATATAAACTACTTCCGCCGTAACGAGCGTGCGAACGCCACCGATCGCGGCAGTTTCGTAGGCCGCTCTCAGGGCGCCCATTGTTGCTGGTGTGGGCGTATCGCTTGACGGAGTTCCGCTGCTGCCGGTGCTGCTGATCATCGGCTTCCTGGGAGTCTCCAGCGTTTTCAGAAACTCCGGATCGGTCAGCGATACCCCGACCGCGACCGTGACTTGATTAAGCCGCCAGCTGCCGGTTTCCTGTTTCATAGTGACGGTGAGCCCGAACTTCGCGCCCGCAGTTTGAATTTCTCCGTCTTTCGAGCTGTGGAACGAGAGCTGAATTTCGTCTTCTTCTCCCCGCAAATCGTCGCGGTCCACGGTGATTTCAAATCTGCTGTGCGCCTGCGGGTCCTCAATCAGCATCAGTGTCGGCCCGGCTTCAAAGGTCTGCGTTTGCAGTCCGCGCGCACTTAGTTGGCTGGTGATGGCGGAGAGCACGTCGAGTACGGACGTGCCCGAAGTGGACCGGGCTTTTTCCAACGCCGCCCGCGTCGCCGTCGGGAGATGCTCCTCGAATATTCCCGGAGTCTTGCTGAAGAACATCTCCAGCAGCGCCTGCCGCGCGGTTTGAGGCAAAGGCTGCACGGTGGCTGGAGGCACAGGCTGGGCGCTGGCGGATGACTTCGTGAACACGCTGGTGAACAGGCTGATGAACAGCACGACCAATGCACTGCTGACAATCAGAGCCAGAAGTTTCTTCGTCCCAGTCATGGTCTCTCTCCCGAACTGCTGGGGCGATGATCGCAGCCCGCTTGAGCCCGTGCCAGTTACAAAAGTAAGGTTCGGGAGTGCGGCAACGCGGCCAGCCTCGCGTTGGCGTCCTCTCCTCCAGGTGCTGCGACTCGATTCGCCAGCAGTTTCGCGGGCCGTAACCAATCTCTCAACCTTGTGACGTGGGTCATCCCGCGCTGATTACCAGGGTTCGGCGGGGGCCACCAACGAGCCATTGTCGAAATTTCGGTGGTGGCGCATTCTGGTGCCAGTCCAAAAACAAGTTGAAAGATTTGCCTTGAGGAGACAGAACATGACTGAGTTTCTACGCAAAACACAGGCATCGGGGGCGGTGGCGAACATCGCCGAATACGTCGTCATACTATTCGTCGCGCTGATGACCGGCGTGAGCACGCTGCGATTGCTGGGAATTCTGCCCTAAGCGCAAGTGGGGTGCGCGCCTTACATCCTTGTCCATTACGGACTAGACTTCCGACACGAATTAGATTCGCGCTGCATTATCTTAAGATGGGCCCGGAATCGTGGATTTGCTCCCGACTTAGCCTTTTTTTCTGATCCTTCCGACTACAAAATCAGACCAACTCTCCGCGCTTTTTCCCGAAGCTCATAGGTTGCCACTCTTGGCTGCCGTTTTCTTCGGTGGGATGTTTTGATTCAGCCGGAAAAAATTTGTGGGATCGTAGTGCGACTTGACCTCGACCAGGCGGTCCCACCGCTCCCGATAGGCCTCGGGTACGCGGTCGTCCTCGTCGCCACTCATGAAGTTGACATAGACGCCCGGTGCCATCGACGGCCGAAGTACTTTGAACAGATTGCGAATCCAGGCGACGTTGGCGGCGTCCTCAGACGCGTCCGACCAGTTTGCCAGCAGGTTGATGACGAACGGTGAGCNGCGGTCGCCGAACGCCGTCTCCGTGGAGGCGATCCGCGCCGCGGCTCCGCCTAGNTACGCCAGCTCGATCTGAGTCGTCGGAGANGGAACCGTGGTCAGGGCNTGCNCCATTTGCGCTCGATGCTGCTGTCNTCGAGAGACTTGAAGTAGCCGGATTTAGTGTAGTAGCGGCGGCCGTGCGGAAACTCGTTGTCCGCCATGGTCTGCAAGGCGAGGTAGGACACGACCTTTCTAGTCACTGCCACAGGCTTGCCAAGGGAGAGAATGTGATCCAGATATCGGTGGCCCTCCTCGGGGTCGCCGATCCAAATTATGGATTCGCTCGCGACAGGACGTCCGCGCAGGTCCACGGGTACGTTTTCGGTGTTGGGAGCGAGACGCAAATTCAGGTTCCACTTCAATTTGTCTGGCGCTTCCGGCATGAAGTTTCTCCAGTGCCGCAGGACACCGGAGATGTCATCGCCCCGGCACAATGCTTCGCCCACCACCACGGCGGTTACGGGATGGAGCTTCACCTCGAACTCGGTGACCACTCCAAAGTTGCCGCCACCTCCACGCAAAGCCCAAAATAACTCGGCGTTTTCTCTCGCGTTGGCACGCACCAGGGAACCGTCCGCCGTCACCATAGTGAAGCCTTCAACATTGTCGCAGGATAGCCCGTGCAGCCGCGTGAGCCAGCCAAATCCGCCGCCCAGGACCAGACCGGAAGCGCCAGTGTGCGAGACTACGCCGGAGGGAAAAACAAGTCCGTGTTGTTGAGTGGCGACATCGATCGTGCCCAGCAGGCAGCCGCCGGCAAATCGCCCTCGACGAGACTCGCGGTCGACCGATACCTGCCGCATTCTTGACAGGTCGATCACCAGTCCGCGGTCGCAAGTGCTGAAGCCGGCAAGGCTGTGCCCTCCGCAGCGCACTGCGGTGAGGACGCCAGCCGCTGCAGCGATCCGGACCGCGGTCTGCACATCGGCGACGTCGGCGCAGCGGGCGATGAGAGCGGGGGTGCGGGCGGCCATAGCGTTCCAAATGCTTCGGGCATGGGCGTAGTCCTCGTCATGGGGCCGAAGTAAATCTCCATGGAGCCGGCCCTTCAGTGAGGAAAACGTTTCTTCGATGGCTGACTTCATAACCGTTTTCGTAGTCAAGCTCTGCCGACGTACCTTGCGGCAAAGGTGCCGCTGCAAAACTAAATAGTGCTTAGGAACGGCTTTGAACGTCTAATGATATTCGCAAGTAACCCATATGCGGAGGTTTTCAATCTCCGTATTCCACGTCCAACGGGAGACCAGTGAAACTTCGATACTCGCTCTGCATACTTTTGGTGGCGACGCTCGTCGCACAGACACCCAAATCCCCGCCAGCAGCCCAACCGGACGATCGTTTCAAAGCCGACGTTCTGCTGGTGGTCGCACACCCGGACGATGAGACCGGGGTCTCAGGTTATCTGGCTCAGCTTCTGGATCAACACAAACGCGTGGCTGCCATTTATCTGACCCATGGCGAGGCCGGTCACAACAATATGGGGCCGGAACGGGCAACGTCATTGGGGGCGGTTCGCGAGATGGAGTTGCGGCATGCCATGACGAAATTTGGCATCGATAATGTCTGGTTTCTGGATGGCCGCGACACTCCCAGTCAAAATGTTTTGCAATCGCTCGCACGGTGGAACCATGGAGCCGCTTTGGAAGAAGTGGTTCGCATGGTGCGCTTCACGCGGCCGGAGGTGATTCTGACCTGGTTGCCGGGATTTTTCATTGGCGAAAACCACGGAGATCACCAGGCTTCCGGCGTCGTAGCGACAGAAGCGTTTGATATGGCGGGCGACCCATCAGTCTTTCCCGCCCAGCTTGCGGCTCCAGTCCGCGTGAATGAAACGCTACTCGAAGGCCTGCGGCCCTGGCAACCGAAAAAGATTTATTACTTCTCCGACGCCCAGGAACAAGAGCAATTCAAGAACAGCGGCCCGCAGTATCCGGTCACGGGGATTTCACCCCTGCGCAAGCTGCCTTATTGGCGTGTCGCACTGGAGGCATTTGAATTTCACCTCAGCCAATACCGCACTTACATCGAAAGCCTGAGCAAACTGGATGAGCAACAGCTTGCGGCAAAAGGAAAAGAAGATGGATGGGACGATCCGGTGCAGTTGACCTTCGGCAAGTCGAACGTAGGTGGAAGTGTTACGGGCGATGTTTTTGAGGGGATCAAGCCGGGAGATATTGCATTTGTCCGCCGCCCGGAAGAAGCGGCGGAACCGGCATCCGGCCTTTCCGTGGAACTTGCCGGCCCTTGGGGTTTCTACGAAACTTTCCGGCGCGCTCACGCCCTGCAACATCTGCCGCGGGCTGCGGTTCCGGAGATCGCGATTGCATCGGGCGCAACCTTGCAGATCCCTTTGCTTCTGAGTAACACCACGACGTCCAAACAGATAACTCTGTCGCTGACAGCGCCCGAGGGATGGGCCACCCAAAGCGGTATTGCGAGCTACACTCTGCCAGCCGGAGAGCAGTTGCCCGTGCTGGTCACGCTAGACTCGCCAAAGACGNCTGAAAAGGCAATCGACGAAATCGTCTGTCGGGCTCAAGCCGATGGCCAAACTATCAGCACGATCAAATTGCACGTGCGACGACGCTCGGGAGGTCTGCCCCAGGATTGAGCGCCCACTGCCTCCCTGGAAACTACTGCTTTTTCTTGGTCCCAAAGAGGTCCATGACTTGATTCACCGGATTCGGCTGCTGCCCGGTAGCAGGCTGCCCTTTCTTGCCGGTCAAGCCGCCCAGTATGGAAGAAGCCGCACCCAGGGGGTTGTCCCCCGTGGGTATCAAGCCTTTCAGTTTCATCTGCGCCATTTTCTGAATGTCGGGCGAAACCTTCGGATTCTGGAAAGTCCCGGTGACCGTTGCCGGTATTACAAGTTCTCCCTGACTATTGGCCAACGCGGTACTCATGTAGCCGCCGACGCCCGCTCCACCCACCTGCTGGGTGAAGGCTTTGGTGAGCACTGCGGTTAGTTGCATATTAAGTGTCTCGCTGGCCAGGTTGGCGGTGCCAACCGCGCCCACGTTGCCGATATCGAGAGTAGCTTGCAAATTGTTGGTCTGGGCGATCCCGTTCTTCACCAGGATGGCACCCGTCATTTTTTGAACGTTGGTGAAGCCCTGTTCCTTTCCCGCCTGCTTAGAACCAATCATGGAGAGGAGTTGGTGGGAAATATCGACTCCGGCGTAGCGCACGTTGTTGAAATTGACATTGATGGTGCCGTTGAGCGCTTTCGTGATCTGTTCGGCGCTGATGGATTGCAGCGGACCGGCGGCGTGCATATCGACAGCCAGGTTTCCCGCGCCGCTAATTTTGTCGAGGGAGGTTACGCCGTAAGCCTTAGCCATCGCGAGCAGATCGGGCAGCGCCGCTTGCGGAGCCCGCAACGTGGCATCCACCTGGGGCGAATTGGAGGTGTACTGCTTCATGGAGAATTGCACCGCAGCCGTGGTTCCCCCCGAGGTGACATTGAAGCTGTCGGAGTGGATTTCGGTTGGGGTTAGCGCGATGTTCAATGCTTTGACTTCGACGGGCTTGGCGATTTCCTTTCCTGAAATCTGGATGTCGCGGCCAGCCAGAGTTCCATTCAGTGCCGGCTTGTCCGCAGCGCCTTGCGCCTTTATATCCGCATTGATTTTCCCATTCACCGTCGTGCCGGGAGCGAAGGCGATACCGGCAGCCGCCGCCAGACGGGCGATTTCCGCGATGGAAACATCGTTGGCCTTCAAGTTTACGTCGAGTTGCGCTGGCGTGGGCCTGTGGTTCACCGTACCGGTGACGGAAAGGGGAGTCGGCCCCAACTTGATTGCAAATTTATTGATCCGCAGCAAATCATTTGGCACATCGTCGCTAACATCGTAGTCCGCGTTGATGGGATATCCCACCTCGATGCCGTGCAGTTTCGGCTTATCCAGATTCATTTGTCCAGTGGCCGAAAGTTTTCCATTCTCGCTGGCAATGTCCGTGTGTCCGGACAGCACACCATCGGTATTGACCAATGCCGGACTCTGGAGAAACTTCTGCAACCCGGCAATCTCGACTCCTTTCAACTCCAGAGTGCCCTTGAAAGGCGTGGCGCCGGGATTTTCGTGGGAGAGGGGGCCACCTTTGCCTTTTAAGCTGACTTCCTGGTTTCCCGAGCCTGGCAAGTGAACGGAAGCGTCAAGGTTGAAAGGCGTGTTGGGTGCGAAGTCCGTAAGCTTAAGGTTGATGTGATCGTAGACAGTTCGCGGTCTTCGGTCCTGCAGATCCGTGATCGCGACCTGTCCGTCGTTGATTGCCAGCTCGCCCAACGAGAATGGCTGCTCGCTAGACGAGGGCGCCGCGGCAGGCACTTTCTGGCCGATCGACGCGAAGTTCCAAACGCCTTGCGCATTTTTTATTAGCTCGACGCTGGGACGTTCCAGGCTCAGGGAATCCACCTCCACGGACTTGCTCAGCAGGGGAAGGAGCTTGACGGAAACGCTTAACTCCTGAGTTTGGACGAAGGCGCGGTTACCGAACTTCGGATCGTCGGCGATTGAGAGATTGGCCACCCGAAAACGCAGCGGAAACAATCCCAAGCTCATGTTGCCGAGCGCAACTTTTCGATCCAACTGCTGCTCGAGCTTGGCCTGAATCGTTCCCCGGTAGTCGTTAGGGTTGAACGTCGCTAACAACACACCCACGGCAATCACGATAACGACTACTACGATTCCGACGACAATTGCGATCTTACGCATGGAAGCCTCCTTAGACTATGTGGACCGGATGTAGCCCGCATACCCATTCCCGCGAGACTATCTTATCCGCGAGCACTACTGTTCCGTGCCAAAAGCAGAGTTGCGTATCGGCGCGCATGGCTGAATCCGAAACGATGCCTCCTGGCTAAGGTTGAGGAAATATTACCAAGGATACTCTTCCCTGGTCGCTGCGGAAGTGACAAGATTCAGCGATCGTAAGAAACACGAAAGGCAAAAGGCCTGGCGCAGCCCCGGACTCTTTAGATAGAAGTTTTCGCTCGCGGGCTGTTTGCCGTTTTCGCTTGAGTTTCAGATTACGGGAGGGTGCATCCTGCGTTGATATTCCTGTTTTCGGCGGTGCCAGTTTTCGCTCGAGAGGATGCGGGGCCCGGCCTCGATCAACCGGGGCAACATTTCGAACACGGAAACTGGACTCCACTTCGACCCTTCCCGGGTGCGGTAGCCTCGACGATTCAGTTCCTCTGCGATGGAGGAATACGGGCCGTCCTGGGTAATCAACTCCATCATCGCGAGCAGCGCCTCATTTTCGCTTCGATCCTCTACTAGAGTTGAACAGTCGGGGGCCACCCGCAGACCAAAGGGCGGATCTTCGTGGTCGTGCTCCTCGCTCGCCGTCTTATCGTCTTCGGGCGCGTCCCGTTCCCATTCGAGTGCGATCAGCCGCCAGCCCTCATTTTGAAGCTTTTGGATTTCATCCCAGGTGAGCTGGCCGGATGCAGACTGGCGGATGCGCTCGGTTCGACGCATAGTGTAGTCCCCTTGCCGCAGAGAAGTATGCCCCGGAAGTACAAGCATGAATTTCGCCATCGGGTCAGAAAATAACTGCTTTTTCTTCAATCAGATTACGACTTGAGACGATCAGAGCTCAGGTGTTGAACGTTCGTTTGTGGGATTCTGCGTCCGAAATCGAAGGACCCAGGCGCAGCACGGCAATTTGCCGCCAGGTCCGCCGAGCCGTAAATCGAGAGACAGTCCACGTCGCCAGATTGCTGGCCAAACTGGCGAACGTGGACCCGCAGCTTCACCAAAGCGAACCGCAGTGAGTTAGCCGCTCGTCACTGCTCGACAGGATCTTTCGAGCGCAGGACGAACTCGACGTGCCGCTCGCGATTGACACGAACGGTTTGGTAAAGATCCATGGCCTCCAGGGCAACGAGTTTTTCTTCTCCCTCGGAGTTCACGCAATGGAGTTGTCCTGCGGCTAGCCAATAGTCACGGGCCAGCCATGCGGCACCGCCTTTGAGAACAATAACCGTGGACATCGGTTCTGTGGACTGCTGCTGCGCTGGCTGTACGAAACTAGCAGGCTGCAGGGTCGCGATGTGCTCTGGCGCCGCTGTCGATGCTGGCCGGTAGAGTGCGGACGTAGACGAGTCGTAGCGGCTGGGCGTGACCCATGGCGGCATAGGAATCGAGGACCTGACCGCTGGCAGGGAAAACTCCATGTCTTCCATAAGTCGCAAGGTCAGCCGGGCTTCGCCCTTGAAAGCTGGATACGGTCCGCGAGCCGGCAAGGTGAGGATCTTAATTGGCCAGAAGACAGGAATCGCCCACAGAACCGCATCCCTCTTCGCGTGTCCCCGTCCATGGACCTTGCCTTCCGCGTCGACTTTCATGTGGGGCGCGGAAATGACTTTCGCCGATAGCGGGAGGACTTGGGCACCCGGAAGGATGATCCGATCGAAATCCACCTGGATCCATCCCTTGCCCACAAAATGTCCCGGGTTCTGATAGTCCTGGAGGTGGCCGCTAAGCTCCGCGCCCCGGGGAAACAGCGGGTGCCCAAACGCCGCTACGTGACCCAGATAGCAAAGCACAGGATCGCCGACCTGCACGGTTTTGGAAGAGAAGTTGGGTTCAGAAATGGTGCACTGCAGAAGCGTTCCGGCGGGCACGATCTCATCGCTGGCGCGAGCGACGATGTTGGCCGAAACACAGAGAAGGAGCGTTAGAAGGAAAGGTTTTCGGGGCATGCGGACTTCTCCTCGTGAGTCTTCGTTAAGGAGCGCGCCCCAAAACCGCGACAGCTACAACGCGGGGAAATCTTATCACGAAGAAGGTGCCATCACAAAGATCATTCGTCAAGGAACGTCCTTCTGGTTGCGAGTTTTCTTGGTGTGGGCTTGCGGAGAGGTCAACGGTGGCTAAGGTCGTACCCAACGGCGAACGATGACCCCGCGATATTGAGCATAGGTGTCATCCGTTCCAGTCGATGGTGCCCAGTCTTGTGGAAATAGTAGCTGAGCCCGATGATTCCTGCGGTTTCTCCAGCGAAATTAGCCGCTAACCCCGCCGTACTGCCGCTGAAAAGGCGGGTCACAGGATTCAGTTCTTTCCCGCCGCTTTGCAGGTTGGCGCGAGTGACTGCGAAGTCAGCGGCGCTAAGAGCAGCCACCGTCGCGAAAAGGATCCGATTCTCGTTGTCCCAAAACTTATGATGGCTGGGAGCTTCGGGCAGGGTACTGGCGACCGGCGAAGCTTTCACCGCGCTAGGGCTAGCCGGACCAGGGTTTGCTGGAGCGGAGTCAAGAGGGCCATCATCGAGCTTCGCTATGGATACCACTTGAGCAAGGGCTGTCCCACACAGGAGGGCCAAGACAATCAGCCCTTTGGTCCTTCGCCAAGGCATGGCCGATATGAGGCTAACGCGCATAAACTGTGGTCCTGCGATTCTCGCTCCGCAACCTACCAGCCAGTCCACCGCAATTCTGCGGCCTATAAGGTAAGTCGCCGCGTTAGGATTTACTGTCTCAAATTCAGTTGCTTGCGCGCACGAACGGGGATTGGCCGTCAAGAGAATGTGTGCAAACTCTTGCATGCCAGACGTCGTTTCGCCTCCGACCGTTTCCACTCGTCTTTTGCCCGGGACCCAGTCTCGATTCCTCCGACGCTCAGATCTCCGGGGCTAAGATCGGAGAGTCTCGGTCGGATGTAGCGTTAACACTGCTGGCGAGCACGCCAGACTTTCCAAATGGGACGTTTGCGGAAATCCAGGACGCGTCGAGGATCGTTTTGGGAGTGATTGCTGGGATAGTTGGCGGCACATTAGGCCCCGTCAAGCTCGACACTGCGCAGGTCACTGGCGACAGCTACGTCGACAAACGCACGACCGGGGCAGACCCACCACTACGGACCAGAGCCGTGAACGCGAAGGGGAAAGAGAGTGGCCCCTCAAGAGTTGTGCGAGCCACGGTCCTTTCGCCGTAGATGTCGGCAAGCGAGCAACGGCACACAGCATGTCGGGTTGTCCAATAACGTGCCGATCACAGTAACCGCCGAATCATGGAATCGTGGCCTGCGCCTCGTTGGAGTGGACGCTCTCCTGGTTGTTCGAGTCGACGGCAGTCGTGACGTAATAATAAATGGTAGCGTCGGCCACCGAGGTGTCGGTATAGGCAGTACTTGGATCCAGTACGGAATTGATCTTGCTGTAGGGCCCGCCCGACGTGGTCCCGCGATAAACGTTGTAGCCAATGACATCCTGTGAGGTGCTGGCGTTCCACGAAAGATCGACGCTGTGCCCCCGAGAGGTGGCGCCGACACCGTTCAGAGATTCGATTGCGAGAGCAAAGTTCCCGGTAACATCCTTGAAGGAGAGAGTGGCAGATTCGGCACCACTCGCTTGCGGCGAAAACATCACCAAGAATCCTTGGCTCCCCCAGGCTGGAATCGTCAACGGCAGTGACAGCCCAACCAATACAAAGTCCGGATCACTGCTGACGGCGGAAGAAATCGTCACCGCTGTATCCGCAGCACTAAGTGTTCCCGATTGACTCGCGCTCGATCCCACTTGCACGGTGCCAAAATTCATGTTTGCCGGATCGACAGTAAGCTGGTCGGCATCTGACCCCGTCCCCGTCAATGCCAAAATCAGAATCGATTTCGAGGCATCCGAAATGTTTGAAATGTCCGAAACGAACAAGACGCTTCCACTGTGGTCACCCCTGGATCGCGGCGCAAAGACGCTGCTGAATGTGAAACTCTCTCCGCCCGCCAGGGTCAAGGGTAAGTCCAACCCGCTCAGGGTGAAGTCCTTCCCTTGTGTGCTCACTTGCCACAATGTGACATCTGAATCACCCAGATTGGTGATCGTCGCAGTCCGGACCTTTCGTCGTCCGACCGCGACTCCGCCGAAACGCAGATTCGCGGGTGCAAGGACTAAGCGGGTTCTGGTATCGGACCAGGCTGGCTTGCCGGTGATTTCGTCAATTGCTAGCGCGCGCGGCGTCAGCAGGAGAACCATCGCGATCACAGCTGAGGAAAGCAGAGATCGAGACACTGCCCGAGGGAGTTGCATGGCGCGAGTATTGTTGAGGGTTATCGGTTGATAGAAAAGGTCTCGGTAGTACATCGGGACCCTGGTTGTATACGCCGAGCCTTCTTCTGAATGCTTTCCTTTCTTTTGAAAATCCAACAAGATTAAAGAAGTGGATTAAGTTGTGCAAGTGAAAAAGCTGTGCACACGGGGGTTGAAGGAAGGGGAACGCCTCCTCGAACTGGGGTTCGAAGGAGGCATCCGAGCCGACCTGCTCCGGAGGGGAGTACTGAATTTCTAGTCGAGCGCGAACCTATGGCGGGGGAATCACAGCCGTTGTCTGATTGGAATAAGGGCTCTCTTCGTTAGTCGAATTGACCGCAGTGGTTACGTAGTAGTAGGTCCATCCGTCAGCCACGGTAGTGTCGGAATAGATGGTGCTTGCGTCCAGAACCGAATTGATTTTCGAATATTGTTTACCCGACGTGACGCTACGATAGATGTTGTAGCCGATGATGTTCTGCGACGTGCTCGCCGTCCAGGAAAGATTGACGGTGTGCTGCGGGGGAGGAGTGCCAGTGCCGGTCAACGATTCGACCGTCGGAGAGTTCGAAGCGTTGCTGGGGAACGATATGCTGCCCGACGCCACGCCCGTTCCTGGGGGCGTAAAGGTCACCGTAAACTGGGCGGGTTGTCCAACCGGAATCGTAACCGGGAACGTCAACCCGCTTAGAACAAAAGCCGACCCGCTCACCTTATCAGAGGAGACAGTTACACTTTGGCCAGTGGCGCTCAGCGTCCCGGTCTGTTGCGCATTCGTTCCCACGAACACATTGCCGAAGTCCATGTTGGTGGGCGCTACGGCCAACTGTCCCTGGGGCACGGGTGTTCCCGTACCGCTCAGCGGTATGCCCAGATTCGGGTTCGACGCATCCGAGACGATCGAAACACTTCCGGTGTCATTTGTGGGGGAGGGCGGCGTAAAGGTGACCGTGAAGGTGTAGTGCTGTCCGGGCGTGAGCACCAACGGAGGGTTCAACCCACTCATACTGAATCCGGTCCCCGCGACTGCAGCCTGCGAGATATGAACGTTCACTCCACCGGTGTTGGTCAGAGTTTCGGAGAGTTTCTGGTTGTTGCCGACCTGAACGTTTCCAAAGCTAAGGGCCGATGGGCTCGCCGTAAGAGCGCCCAGCGCCAGCCCGTTTCCTGACAACCCGACGTTGAGGGGAGAGTTTGAAGCGTTGCTTATGATCGCCAGGTTTCCACTGCTGCTGCCGGCGGACGTAGGCGAAAAAGTGACGTTGAATGCCTGGCTCTGGCCGGCTACCAGAAGCAACGGCAAGCTCAACCCGCTTACGCTGAAACCTGTACCCGTAGGGTTTACCTGCGTGACATTGACAGTGGATCCGCTTAAGTTGGTCAGCGTTTCGGGGAGGATTTGATTGCTGCCGACCTGAACACTTCCAAAGTTGAGGCTCGAAGGAGTGGGAGTGAGAGCGCCCGACGTCTGGGAACTTGCGGAGAGACCGACGTTGACCGTAGGAGTTGCGCCGGTGTTGGTGATGGCCAAGTTTCCGCTGACAGTACCCGCAGACTGAGGAGTAAAGGTGACGCTGAAGGACTGGCTCTGGCCCGCCGACAGAATCAATGGGAAGCTCAACCCGCTCACGGTAAAGCCCGTGCCGGTAGCGGTCACCTGAGTCACGTTGAGGCTGGATCCACCCGAGTTGGTCAGCGTTTCAGAGAGGGTTTGCTTATTGCCCAGCTGAACACTTCCAAAGTTAAGGCTCGAAGGACTGGGAGTAACATCACCTGCTGTTGGTGAGCCTCCGGAGAGAGCGACGTTGACCGTAACAGTGGAGCCGGTGTTGGCGATGGCCAAGTTTCCGGTGACAGTACCCGTAGACTGCGGTGTAAAGATGACGGTGAAGGCCTGACTCTGACCCGACCACAGAGTCAGTGGCAAACTCAATCCGCTGACGGTAAAGCCCGTGCCGGTGGCGGTTACATGAGTCACCGTCAGGTTAGACCCGCCGGAGTTGGTCATGGTCGCTGGCTGGCTTTGGTTATTCCCAACTTTTACGATGCCGAAACTAATACTGGTGGGCGCCACGGTGAGCAGGCCCGGCTTCGTGGTGTTTGTCGTTGAAGTCGATCCTTTGTTCGAGCTGCTAATGCCTTGGCATCCAACCATCGTCATAACGGCGAGAAGTACAACCAGCGCATTCCAGCGAGCAGGAAGCTGTTTCATCATGGATGATCTATTGCCTCCCCTTATCCGCTCTTCAGGAGCGTAAAAGGTAGTCTGAGCCGAGGACCGACCCTTGGGTAGGTTGCGGAAGGACGTGTCAGGAAACAGCCGAGGGACGTGTCGAAGACTGCCTGAATTCACTGCCAACCCATCGTAATCGGACAACCTGCGTCAGGCCGAATCAGGTACCTGGTTACTTCGAATCTCCCGAGGATGGACTGAACCGTCGACCTCGAAACTGGGGTTCTCGGACAGCGCCTTTCGTGCTCTTTTGGCGCAGGCGCAGCCACTATTAGCATCGGGTCCTGGCCACGGAGGGAGATTCACAGGAATGGGCAAGTTTGAAAACATTGCGCAGTCATCTGCTCCACAGGAGCGCAAATATCGCCGCTTCAGCTTGCAATACCCGGTGCGCCTCAAGGCTCACTCCCCTGACCTGATCGCTGAGTTCGAAGCCGTGAGCAGGAATATCAGTATCGGCGGCTTGCTGCTGGAAACCTCTTCCATGATTCCGCAATACACTCCAGTGAGTTTCGTTGTGATGGTTGAGGGCACCGAGGTTGGTCGCCCCATCCAGTTTGTGGGCGAGGGCAAAGTAGTGAGGGTTCACCGGAAGGCAGCAAAGGAAGGGTTCGCGATCGCAGTTGAGTGTATGCGGCCGATCACTCAGATCGATCACTATTTAAAAACCGGAAGTTAATCCGCCAGGCCTCCCGCTTACCTCGGACTCTCTCCTGCCGACCCTGCATTCTCCACCGCAGGGACTACGATAGCTTGAATGTTCTGGCCCGCCATGATCTTCTGAAAATCGGCCAGCTCGGTTTTTTGGATTTCCGCCCAATGGGAGATGGCAACGTCCGCCTGCTTTTTCAGCTTATCGAAGACTTGATATTCGGCCTCGGTGGGAGCGGAATCGGTGCCCACCCCGACCGCCATTGCCAGACCGGATAGTTTGCTATCGACCCGCTGCGGATAAGCCAACGAATCTTCATTGGACTTAATGTTCATCTGGACCAGATCGTCGCGCACCGAAAGCAGATTCTTATCCAGTTCGACGGCAGCAGTAAGCATCGGCTTGACGGCGCCGTTATCCGGCAGCCGCTTTCGCAGTCCGTCCATTTGCGCGCGCACGTCCTGAATCTGGTTCACGGTGTCGTAAACCCGGTTGAGTTCGTCCCGCACCTGAATGAGCAGATCAAATTGCTTTTGCAAATCCGCCTGAGACACGTTGACCCGGGGATCCAGTGTGACCTCGAACGCCGCGCTCTGGCTCTTTCCATCGACAGTCAGACGCATCTGGTATTTGCCCGGCAATGCCAGAGGACCTCGGCTGCCGTCTTTGTATTCCCACAAATAGTAATCGGGGACGTGGCTGCTTCCGGCGTAGCGCAGGTCCCAAACAAAACGATTGAGCCCGGCTTCCGCCTTGATCTGTTTTTCCGGCTTCTTGTCCTCGGGAGTCAGAGGCTCTTGAAGTTCTTCCGTCTTATTGCTGGAATATTTTCGAATCACACTGCCGGTGGAGTCGAGAATCTCGATCGTGGTCTCGCCCTTCGGTTTCTCTTTGAGGAAGTAGTAAATCAACGCTCCCGCCGGCGGATTCTCCCCGACCAGCACCGGCTTGGGCGCGTCCTCGTCTACGCTCGGGTTCTGGAAGCGCATGGCAGTTGCAGGGGTATAGAGGTGCACGTCCCGCTTGGCGATCTCCTCGCTGTATTGCCGCAGCGGCGAAACATCGTCGAGAATCCAAAATGCGCGCCCATGCGTGGCCAACACCAGATCGTCATTCTTCACCACCAGATCGTGAATCGGTGTCGTAGGCAGATTCAGTTGAAGCGCACTCCAGTCCGTGCCATCATTGAACGATACATACACGCCGGTTTCAGTACCCGCATAGAGCAGGCCCCGCTTCTTGGGATCTTCGCGCACCGCCCGAGCAAACGTGTTTTCCGGAATCCCCTTGGTGATCTTCACCCATGTCTTGCCGTAGTCGTTGGTTTTGTAAATATAGGGATGCATATCGTCCGACTGATGCCGGTCCACTGCCACGTAAGCAGTCGCAGCATCATGCGGCGAAGCATCGATCTGGCTGATGCGGCTCCAATCCGGCAACTCCTTGGGCGTGATGTTGGTCCAGTTCTTTCCCCCATCGCGGGTGATCTGAATCAGGCCATCGTCTGTGCCAACCCAGATCAAACCTTTCGCCAGCGGTGACTCCGCCACGGCGAAAATCGTGTCGTAGTATTCGGTGCCCGAGTCGTCCTTGTCGATGGGACCACCTGAGACCTGCTGTTTGCTTTTGTCATTGCGCGTGAGATCGGGACTGATCGCTTCCCAATGCATGCCGCCATCCGTGGTCTTGAACAGACGTTCGCCGCCATGGTAGAGCGTATCGGGATCATGCGGCGAGATCAGAATCGGTGCCGTCCACTGAAAACGGTGCTCCAACTTCGCTGCCCCTCCGCCATCGCTGATCTCGGGTTGCTCAGCGATATTCTTTGTCTGGTGGTTGCGTTTGTCGAAACGAGTGATTACACCTTCGTACTCGCCCGCATAAACAATGTTGGGATCCGGCGGATACGGCGCAATATAGCCAGCCTCCCCACCGCCCACGGAATACCAGTCAGATCTCTGAATCGCGCCCTCATCGCTGCGACTGGCAATCGCCACCGAAGACAAGTCCTGCTGCGAGCCATAAACAAAGTAGGGCGTACGCGTGTCGGTGATCACGTGATAAAACTGCGCTGTCGGCTGGTTATCCTGGCGCGTCCAGTTCTTGCCCCCGTCCAGGCTTACCGTGACGCCGCCGTCGTTGGAGACGATCATGCGGTCCGTATTCTTGGGATCGATCCACATGCCGTGATTGTCCCCGCTCGGCACCTTTACTTTATTGAAGGTGTGCCCGCCGTCGCTGGATTTGTAGAAATCCACATTCGCGATGTAAACCACATCCGCCGATTGCGGGTCGGAGATAATGTGCATGTAGTACCAAGCCCGCTGCCAGAAGGCGCGATCATTGTTCAACAACTCCCAAGTTTCCCCGCTATCGTCTGAGCGGTAAAGACCACCCTCGGGTGCCTCAATTAGTGCGTACACGCGATCGGAGTTGGCAGCCACAGCAATGCCGATGCGGCCATAAGGCCCCTTGGGCAGGCCGTGCTCCTCTAGGCGTTTCCATGTGCCCCCGCTGTCGTTCGAGCGATAGAGTCCGCTGCCGGGGCCTCCGCTGGAAAGTCCCCACGGCGTGCGCCGCGCTTCCCACAACGAGGCGAAGAGAATATGAGAGTTGTGGGGATCGAACGCAATATCGATTCCGCCCGTGTTCTCGTCCTTGTACAGGACTTTCTCCCAGGTCTTACCTCCGTCGATGGTGCGAAAGATCCCGCGCTCCGTATTCGAGCCAAAAGGGTGGCCCAGCGCCGCCACATAAACGACATCCGCGTTCTTGGGATCGACAACTACTTTACCGATCGCCCGTGAGTCACGCAGACCCACGTTTTTCCAGGTCTTGCCGCCATCCACCGTCTTGAAAATTCCATCCCCGTGCGAGATGTTGCCGCGAATACACGCCTCGCCCGTGCCCACGTACACCACGTTCGGATCCGAGGGCGCAACCGCCAGGCTTCCGATCGAGGCGACCGTCTGCTTGTCGAAAACCGCAGCCCAGGTCATTGCACCGTCGGTGGATTTCCATACTCCGCCGCCGGTCGAGCCAAAATAGTAGGTATTGGGATCGCCCGCCACACCCGACGCAGTCAGCGATCGCCCCCCGCGAAACGGCCCAACCAATCGGTACTTCATGCCTTTGAATTGCGGGTCTTCGTGCTCGGTATCCGCGGAGGAAGTTTTCTGCGTGTTACTCTGAAGCTCAGCCAGCTTGCGCTCTTTTTCTCGAGTCTGCGCCAAGCTCGTACTCGAAACCGATATTAAGAGAACAATTACGATCCACGCAGTTCGAGCGACCCTCACGAAATTCATTGAGCTTATCTCCCGGGAAGAATGGAAGCCCCAGTTTACCGCCTGGTATCGTCTTGCGGAAGGATTCCGCGCGGAACGCAGGCAACCCTCCTGGGGTGTCATCCCGAGCGAAGCGAGGGATCTGGGTTCTTGCCGGGGCCCAGGAGAACCCAGATTCCTCGTCGATGTCGCTCCTCGGAATGACAGAGGATGGGTTGTCTCTGAGGGACGACACTCTGACTTGCGTTCTACGCTTTCTTCTTTCCCTGAAGCATTGCCTGCACGGCCCGCAACTCCTTGCGCTTCTGAGGATCGACCTCGGGGTACGCCAGCTTTAGATCCTCCATGGTCTCAACGATCGCCGCCGCCACGGCTACATGAGTGAACCATTTGTTGTCCGCTGGGATCACGTACCAGGGCGCTTGCGGGCTCGCCGTATGGATGATCATGTCCTCGTAGGCCTCCATGTAATCGTTCCAGTACTCGCGTTCGCGCACATCGGCGGTGGAGAATTTCCAGTTCTTTTCCGGGTGCTCCAGGCGAGCCAGAAAACGCTGCTTCTGCTCCTTCTTCGAAAGATTGAGAAAGAACTTGCGGACCACGATTCCATTGCGCGAGAGATAACGATCAAAACCATTGAGGTCCTGAAAACGATCCTTCCAGATGTCCTTGGTCAACAGCGACGGAGGAATTCTTGAATTCTTCAGCAACTCCGGATGGACACGCACCACCAGCACCTCTTCGTAATAAGAGCGGTTGAAGATACCGATCCGGCCCCGCTCGGGGATCCGCCGCAGCGTACGCCACAGATAATCGTGATTCAGTTCCTCCACCGACGGAGTCTTGAACGAATACACCTCGCAGCCCTGCGGATTCACGCCTGACATCACGTGCTTAATGACGCCATCCTTACCCGCCGCGTCCATGGCCTGAAAAATCAGCAACACACCCCAGCGGTCCTGGGCGTAGAGCTTGTCCTGCAACTCGGCCAGCGCCGCGATGCCCCCGGTTAGAAGTTGCTCAGCGTGCTTCTTGGAGTGAATCTTCCCGGTATCCCCCGGATCAAAATCCTTCAGCCGGAACTTCGCACCATCCTCGACCCGATAGGGCTTCACCAGTTTGCTTGCCCAACTCATCCGCAGCCTCCATCTCCGCAGCCATGTCCCGTCAATCTGCGGAAAGAGAAGTCTACATCACGCTGAACCGACGCCGGGAGCATGGCGCGAATGCAAACGCGGAACGGTGTTAGCTTTGTGCATACGATTGCAAACCATTGCAACCTTCGCGAACGTTACGTTTCTGGTTACTCTACTGGTTACCCTCCTAACCTTTGGTGCTACGTCTATGGCCCATTCGGGCGTTGCACTACTGGTGTGGGCTTGCTACCTTGACGACATTGACTCTCCCCTTAGGTGCTGTGACGCATCTCTTTCGGGGGTGAATATATGAGACTTATTCATCTGTGCTACGCGGCGCTGGGGTTTGCGGTGGCACGTTGGATCTTTAAGCGGGAACCCGTGCCGATGGTTGATCCAGTGACTCGTTTCCGCTCTTCTGGCTTGTTGTAGGTTTCACGGGCGTGCGGGTGCCCTGTTGCGCCGGCTACTTCGTCCCGCACGCCCGTGATTAGGGCTTCGCGCCTGACTGGCGTCTAGAGGTTCTACGACCAACGTTCGTCCCTCCGTGCTGATTCCGAAGGCGGTTTCTGACTACAATTTGTCTTAGGGAGAAGGCCCGTTTTCGCCCGCGAATCTTCATGAGGCATCCGTGTTATCTCGGCGTCTTTCTGGTTTTTCTGGGGATGACCGTTCCAGTTTGCGCAGCCGCGCAATCCGACGACGCTGTATCCCTTGGCGATCTGGCGCGCTCCCTGCGCCAGAGTAAGGCCCCAAAAGAACTGGCGCCGCCGGCTGTCATCGATAATGACAATCTTTCGCAGGTGATTGAGGATGTCGAGCACTTCCGGTTGCGCGCGAGCCCGATGTTTTACTTCGACGCTGCGGCCAGAAACTTTCAAATGTCTTCGCCCGATGGAACCTGCAGCCTTTCGTTCAACGCCAATGCCACTGCCCTGCTCTCCAGTCCCTATGCGTCGCAAGATCTCCCGCAGAGTGAACTCGCGAAGTTGGATGGTCCCGCGAACATTCATGGGGACACACTCGAAGTCTCGTTGTACAACGCGAGCGGGTGGAATGTGAGAGAGATCACGGTGGGGCTGACCATCGTGCGCCGTGCCGATGAGAGTGCTACCGACTACGCTGCCGCAAAGCTGCTGCCCGCCGTCGCGCTAGATACGCCCCCAACCGAGAAACGTTCTGACATGACCTTGCTTCTCCACTTGAAAGGTTCGACCGCTCCGTTCGCGACCACTGTCTATCGGGAAAAATTAGACGCGACTCTCGACGACGACCAGGAGTGGCATTGGGCGATTGTGGAGGCCAAGGGAATCCCTCCGACTACGATTGCGAATGGTTCGAAGTATTAAAGCGGGAGAGCGTTTCGTAGAATCTAGTAACTTACTTATAAACAATATAACAATTTATTTACCATAAGGTACTGGGTATATACCCCCAAAATGCGTTTTCCCCCTAAATCTATGAATTGATTGGGTCAGAAAACGAGATACCCACGTAAAATATCCCTTTTAAAGAACTTAGCCAGCAGATACCTCGCGGAGGGTATCTACAAAGAGAAACTGGGCCCGGCTTGGACTCGTCAAATTGTCAAAGAACTGGAACCGCTTTTGCTGTTATCAAACAGCTAATCTTTATTGTTAATATGTTATCTATACAAAAATCAGGAGTCAAATGAAAAATGGGACAATCTACGGCGCAGCCTTGATGGGCTCCTGCCGCCGCCAAATGGATAATCCGCGACCTCCCATGGCCAGCAGGCCGAGCATCGGAGAATGCGCTGTTATTTCCGACCCGGACGCCTGCTTTCAGAGCCGCAGCCATCCACCTTGTCCCGGACTGGACCCCCCAAACCTCGTTCGCTTGTATCGGTTCGGCGTCCAGAACAGCAGCAGGAAAACTGGAGCCGAGGCCAATCTTAAAATCCGTGATCCGGTCGTGGTTAAGGTCGAGGTCTACGACGCCGTTTCTGGGGACGCGGATATGGGCTGCGGTGTAAACAATCTTTGCCTCAGACAGTTGGGTTACCGCCATCAAGCCCACACCTGCCGCACTCGCAGCCAGTGCGTACTTGTTGAGGCGTTGACTCATCGACTCGGAAATTTTGGAAGTTGGGCGAGGAGAGCGGGAAGAGCGTTTCATGAAGTCCTCCTCAGAAGACGGCACATTATCCATCTGCTCAGAAGTTGAGTCAACGTGCAAGCATTTGCGCACACAGAATGCGCTAGTGCGTAAGGATCTGAGCCAGTATCTGCGCCTGGACTACTGCGTGTTGGCTCCTGACTCGTTGCGCCGCCAGATAGCTAATCCGGGCGAACCCATCGCCAGCAGACCAAGGCTTGCCGGTTTGCGAGTGGGAATGACGAGAGCTGCGTCCGGCTCTTTGATGCTGATCTCATCCGGTCCCTTGGTCTTGCCCGTGATGATGGCCTTATTCGGTATGGTCTCGTAGGCGTAGCCGGTCAGGACGCCATATGCGCCCTTCGGGTCCACCGTCACCCGCGCCCATCCGTAGTGGACCTTGCCTTCGATCATGAACTTGAAACCAAGGTAGCGATTCTTCACGCCCTTCCCGTCGTTGGCCCACTGACCGCGGAAATCTATTGCGCAGGAGTTTTTGGATCGGCAACTCTCGCGCATGGCGGCCATTCCGTATGAATGAGCGAGCTTGGGCGGTTCGGTTCTTCCACCGCCGACACGAACCCCGGCGGGAAGCGCCGAGGCGTAGAAACCGTTTGCCACGACCGCGTTGCCGTTGAGGCTCGGCGGCCCCACGGACAGCGCGGAGGATTGTTTCCCTGCATGGAAGCCGAAGGAGAAATCGTTGATGCCATCGTGATTGAGATCCAGCGGAGCGGAATGGTTCAGCACGACGTGGGCCGGCGTGTAGACAATCTTGGCGTGAGCGGGTAGTGGGCAAGCCAGGATTCCCAGCCCCACCGCAGTCACAGTGACACCGTAGCCAAGACTCTTGTCGAATCCTCCGGCTGGGTCGGCAGTGGCTGCGGTCGCATACGCTCGCAGGTTCTTGTCCAAGGTTTCGTTGAGTCGAATTGCTTTTCTGCCTCCGCATGATTTCCTGGCACTCATGGATTAAAACCTCGGAATGGGGATGTGCAGGAAGAGGGCTGCGTCGAGCCTCCTCCGATGGCAACACATTCTATGTCGGCTCAGCCGGAGAGTCAACATGCAAGCGGTTTCACACGTCTTCGGTCTGCCCGCTCTTCATGCTGCGGTAGGCCGCGTCCAGGATCTTCTGATTGCGGAAGCCTTCTTCGCCGGGAATCGGGAACGGAGCTTTGCCTTCGACTGCGGCCGCGAAGGCATCCACTTGCAGCGCGTAGGCCAGTTGGTTCGAGACTGTTGTGGTTTCTGCCACGGCTCCGCCTCGATACAGCTCGAGATGAACCGGGCGCTCCACGGTCAATGCGTTTTCGGCGCGCAGGACGCCGCTTTCACCCACCAGTTCGAGAGGCGTGCGGTATTCGGCGCGGAAGGAAACTGTGACTGTGGCCAGAGTGCCGCGGGAGAACTGGAGCAGAAGCGCCGCGCCAGCTTCGACTTCGCCCGCGTTGCCGGCTATCTCGCGAGCGCTTACCCGCAGCACTTCGTCCTGAAGAATGAAGCGCAGCGTGTCGATGCAGTGCACGCCCACGTCGGCAACCGGTCCGCCGCCAGAGATTGCGGGGTCATGGATCCAGGTGCGCGGATGCGCGTGGGTTGCGGGAAAGGAGAATTCGGAGCGCGCGAAAACCGGTTGACCGATGTTTCCCGCAGCGACCTGCTCGCGGAACCACGCGGTGCTTTCTTCAAAGCGAAACACTTGCGCGATTCCCAGAAGAACATTTGCCTGGTGGGCGGCTTCGACCATTTGCCGGCACTCATCGGCGTTGAGGGCCATGGGCTTTTCGCACAATACCGGCTTGCCGCATGCGGCCGCGATCAGCACATCTTGTAAATGGCAGGCATTCGGGGTGGCGACGAACACGGCGTCTACCTGGGAAGATTGGCAGAGCTTTTCTGCTGAATCGAAGGCTAAGGGAATGTCATACTGCCGCGCTGATGCTTGCGCCTTGCCCAGGTTGCGCCGGGAAAGCGCGGTGACCCGACAGTTCTTGGCGAGATCGAAGCCGGGCATCAGCCGCTTCACCGCGTGGAGTCCGAAGCCGATGATTCCGAAGTTGGTCATTCTGCTTTGCGTCTTGCGAAGTTTTGCTTGCCCGCCCGGACGAGGCGTCCGGGGCTACGTGGGCATCGCGACCCGAACTTATTTCACGACCGACATCGAGGAAGGTGAAACCCCTGTCGATGCCGACTGCGCGGTCGCGGTCAGAGCGCCGGTACTGGCATTGATCGACAGCGCGGAAATGGTTTTTGCAGTTTGACTGCCGACATAAAGGAACAGGTTGTTGGGATCAATCACCTCGAACAAAGGAGCACTGGGGGCAGTGAATGGCGAACTCGTAATCTCGGTGAGAACGCCCGTGCTGGGAGCGACCGAGAACACGGAGATGTTGTTGGATCCCAGGTTGGAAACATAAAGAAACTGGCCCAAAACTGCGACGGAGATCGGGGTGGTCCCGGTGGCAAAGGAGCCCAGCAGAGTCAAAGAGCCGGTGTTGGAGATGGACAGTACTGAAACCGTATTGTCGGTCGAGTTGGCGACGTAAACGAAGTCTCCTGAAGGATCGACCGTGATCGCCAGCGGTCCGTTGCCAACCTGAACGGGAAGACCGGGCACCGGCTGCAAAACCCCGGAGGCAATGGTGTACGCGAAAACGGACGCCAGATTGGCATTGAGCACGTAGAGGAATTTTGCTGAAGGCGATATCGCAAACGCAACCGGATTGGGAAAGGTGGCGAAGGGAGATCCGGCGGCCGCGGTAAGAGCTCCGCTTCCGGAGTTGATGGAATAAACCGAGATGCTGCCGGAAACTCGGTTGAGCACAAAAAGAAAATTGCCCCCGCTGTCCATAAGGAGGGAGGCCGGTGTGAGTCCGGTCGCGGTCCGAGGCAGCACTTCCCGCAGCGAGCCAATCGCGCTATCGATGGCGAACAGGGAGATGTCGTTCTCGTTTTGATTGCCGACATAAACAAACTTACTGGAAGGATGCACCAGAACCGATGCCGGAGAGTTCCCCGCAGGATAGGGCGATCCCACGATGGTGGTGAATTCCGCGGAACTGTTGTTAATGCGGTAGGCTCCCACGGCATTCGAGTTGGGCAGAGCCACGTAAGCAGTATGGGTGGAGGCGGAACCGCATCCGAGAAGAGTGGCCAACCCCATGGCAAGGAAAACCAGGCCGGTTCGCTTGGTCGGCATCAGCGAGCCCCTTCGGAAAAACTGGACGTTTCGACAGGTCGAAGTTTCGACAGATCTAGGCAGCATAGCTTCGCAGGCTTCCAGGTTCGGGATGTAACTCTCCACAACCGCCGAGACGTGGCTCGCTACGTCTCGACCATCAAAGTTTGGGACGCCGGCCAATATGGCCGAAATGAAAAACCAATCCAGTGGAGGCGCGTATATCGTTTTGCGTAGCCCCAAACGTCTGGGTGCGCAGGTAATCCCCCTGGACGCGAAAGGTGAAGCGCGGAGTCAGGTCCCGGTCGTAACCTCCTCCCGCCACGATGGCGCGTCCGACACTTTCAAAATGACTGCTGATTGAGGTCGTGATATTAACCCTGTCTTGCGCTTTGCCGAACAGACCATGCACGAAGAACTTTGATTTGTCCTGTCGTATGGAATACTGGGGGCCAATCAAGAAATTGTACACGGTCATCTGGGAACCGTATTGGCCGCCCACGTCGGCGGTTACCCCCCACCGGGGCTTGATGTTGAATGTGCCCTCGGCATCGAATCCATTCAAGCCGGAGCGATTCACGAAACCGAAGGTGGTCGAATCAACATTGCGATAGGCATAGCCGCCAAACACCTCCCAGCGCGGAGCCACTTGTCCCAGCGAAAGGGAAGAGGCCGCCATGACTAGCGCAAAAACCAAGAAGAGGAAGACTGCCGCAGTCTTGCAGGAGACACCCACACGTTCGATAGCCATTAGTATGAAAGTACCAACTTCCCTCCAGAATTGTGCTTACGTCGAGGGTAATATAGCGGCGCTTTACCTTCGCACCGATTGTATTTGTGCAGCTTAACTGTCTGTAAGCAAACCACGATTCTACCCGAAGTTGCGAGTAGAAGAGGGCTACGGCATGTAATTCTTTGTAAATCCGACTCTGCTCGTGTGCGGGGACGGGCGCCTAGCCCGTCCAGCGGAGCGAAGGTCCGCAGCGCCTTTGTCAGCGTGAAACAACCCGCCAAACCGAGCGAACGCGACTCTGAATTTGAAAGGGTACCATCTAATCCCGTCCGACGCATCGCTCGGCTCTTCACATGTGCCGAAACTCCAACCAGTTGCGCCAGCGCATGCCGATGCCGTAGACGCGACCGGCAGCGACAGCCTGGGCGCAACCCCGCACCTTAACTCCGAAAGTATATGTTTAACTCGGAAGGGCGGGCGTAGCGCACCTGCCGTCACCATAGCGTACCCCACGCCCCAGTTGACATGATGCGTGCCTAGCCCTAAGATGCCGACACACGCCGCTTCAGCTTTTGCATGATTGGTAAAGTACTGGGTCACTATCGAGTTCTGGAAAAAATAGGCTCTGGGGGGATGGGGGAGGTGTACCGCGCCAGCGATGAACGGCTGGGGCGGGACGTGGCCCTCAAGATACTCAAACCCTCACTCGCCCATGGTCAGGATCGCCTGCGCCGTTTCGAGTTGGAGGCGCGAGCGGCCGCCGCCCTAAGTCACCCTAACATTGTCGCCATCTATGACATCGGCATGCACGATGGTGCGCCCTACATCGTCTCCGAGTTGCTCGAAGGACGAACCCTGCGCGAGCACCTGTTCGATGGTCCTGTCCCAAGGCGTCAGGCGGTTGATTATGCGCGACAGATTGCCCAAGGTCTGATGGCGGCGCACGAAAAGCGCATTGTGCATCGCGACCTCAAACCGGAAAATCTCTTCATCACCAAAGATGGCCGGATCAAGATCCTCGATTTCGGCATCGCCAAGCTGATCAATGCCGAGTTTGGCCCCGAGGCTGGCGAAGCGGCCTCGGTGGCAAATATGACCACCCAGACGAAGACAGGGTCAGTGCTCGGAACCGTGGCCTATATGTCCCCGGAACAGTTGCGGGGCAAGGCGGTCGATCATCGCAGCGACATCTTCAGCTTCGGCGCAATCTTCTACGAGATGCTCACCGGCAAGCGTGCTTTTGCGGGCGAGACCCACGTAGACACCATGACTGCGGTGCTCAAAGAGGATCCTCCGGAGATGAATCTTGCGGGCCAGGATATTCCTTTCGCCTTCGAACAAGTGGTCCGCCATTGTTTGGAGAAAGAGCCGGAGACCCGGTTCCAGTCGGCGCGCGATCTGGCTTTCGCGCTGAGCACGCTGTCGGACACTACCACCAGCAAACAACGCTCTCGGTTCGGCCGCGGGGCAACGCGGCTCTGGAGGTGGGTGCCCGGCATGGTTGCCACAGTGCTGTTGGCGGCCGTGGCGGTCTTTGTGGGAACCAGGCTCAAGCCAGCTGCGAGCCCGGACTTCCACCGGGTTAGCTTTGAGCGTGGCACGGTGTACACCGCGCGCTTCACTTCGGACGGGCGGACCGTGGTCTATGGAGCCTCGTGGAATGGGCGCCCGCTACAAATCTATTCCACCATTCCTGACTCCTTGTTGGCGCGCCCACTGGGCCTAGCCTCCGCCTATCTTCTGGGTATCTCGCGCAGCGGCGAACTGGCGCTTACGCTGCATGGCAGGCCCGCCTCCCGTCTCGAATTCGAAGGTGGAATGCTGGCGCGATCTCCGATGATCGGCGGTACGCCGCGCGAAGTTCTGAAAAATGTAGTCTGGGCCGACTGGAGCCCTAAAGGGGACCTTGCGGTGGTGCACCATGGGAATGGACGCGACCACCTGGAATACCCGATTGGCACGGTTCTCTACGAGACCAGCGGCGCGATCGGCAACATCCGCTTTTCCCCGCAAGGAGATCGGATCGCTTTTCTCGATCACTCCGACCGGTGGGACCCAAGCGGTTCGGTGCGGGTTACGGATCTGGCTGGACACCAAACCACGCTCTCGTCTGATTGGAACTGGGAAAGCGGTTTGGCATGGTCTCCGCGGGGCAACGAAGTGTGGTTCGCGGCGTCGGAAAGCGGAGCGAGCAATCGCTCCCTGTGGGCGGTAACTCTGTCTGGGAAGCAGCGCAAAGTGGTTACCGTGCCCGGCGGCTTTACCCTGCACGACATTGCTGCGGACGGACGAATTCTGGCCACCATTGACAGCGAGCGGCTGGCCATGGAGTGGAGCGGCCAAGACAAACAAGTGCGGGATCTTTCCTGGTACGACTGGAGCATTGCGAAGGCGATTTCACCCGACGGCCAGTCGGTGCTATTCGAAGAGGGCGAAACGGGCTCGGAACCAGCCGGTCCGGATGGCGCCGTAGCCATTCGCAAAATCGATGGCTCGCCTCCCATCCGTTTGGCGGACGGGACGGCGGACACGCTTTCGCCCGACGGGAACTGGGCAATTGCAGTTTCGCAAAGTGGGACAGCGCAGCTCACGCTGCTTCCGGTTGGCCCAGGTCCATCGCGCCAGATCGCTTTGCCGGGGCTGGAACGTCTGCAGAGGGGCGCCCACTTCTTGCCCGACGGCAAGCGAATCGTGTTCAACGGAAATGAGCCCGGCCGCCCGGGACGCACCTACGTGGTCGATGCCTCCGGCGGCAAGCCTGAGCCCGTCACTCCCGAGGGTATCTTTGCCACGCTGCCTTCGCCGGACGGTAAGTTCCTGGCGGGTGAGACCGCAGACTACAAGATCGATCTGTTTCCACTCGACGGAGGACCCGCGCGTCCCATCCCCGGCGTGGAGCCCGGCTATGAGTTGGCGCAGTGGTCTGCGGATAGCAAAGCGTTGTACGTCTTCCAGCCAGGGGAAGTCCCGCTGAAGATTCAGCGGCTGGACATTGCGAGCGGAAAGATGAAGGCGGTTCGGGAACTGGTGCCCGCGGATGTCGGGGGCGTGGTCTCCATCGGACCCGTGATCAGCAATGGGAACGCGTCCGAGTTTGCTTATAGCTACTATCAGGTTCTTTCTGTGTTGTATGTAATTTCCGGGGTGAACTAGGGAAACCTCGATGGCGCGGGCGTCCCCGGTTCGTGAACGCATCCTGGGATTTTTACGTTGATTGACGCATCACGGTACCCGACAAAATAGCTTACAGGAGAGTTTCTAGAGCGGTTCTCGTGATGGTATAGAGTAAATGGCCTCAGCGGCTAAAGCCGGAAGCCGTTGCAGTCCTGGCGGCAGGGCTGAAGCTGTGCCCTTCCCGTTTCTGGCTTCCCTATACAGCGACTCGAGAACTGCTATGGGTGCCCCACCCTTTCACAGCATAACGTAAAAAGGGTGGAGCACCTAGGTTCTGGGTAGTGAAAGCGCGGGCCATTTCCCGGCGTGGCCTTCGAGTCCTAAAACTTGTAACCGAAGCCAACCGAAATAATCGGATATGCCTTAAACAACGTCATACTGTTGTTGAGCTTGGTTTGCTCCGACGTAATCTGGCTCTGCACCGTGGAATCGGAGGCGACACTACGGCAGTTAACATCCGGCGAATTGCACACGTTGCCGGCCAGATTCAAGTTGGCCTTCGGCGTTCCCTGGAACGCCACTCCGATTTCGAAGGGGATACTGATGTGCTTACTGTTGCGGGGGACCAGGTTGCCCCAGCCCACCGTGATTGTGGGGGCAGCCCGATTAAAGTCAATTTTACCGGTGCCTGTAACCGGCGCGGTACTGTCGCTGAAGTACTGATGTCCTCCCAGGGAGAAGCTCTGACCTCCGAGAACCGTGGCGTTGGCGGTAATGGGGTCGCCGATATAGGCAAGGACGCCGGGGCTGATGTGAAAACGGCCGGCGAAGGGGAAAATGTCGTAATGAGCTTCAACGGTCTTGAAGGCGAGTTGGCCACCGTAAGCGATGCCGTCCTTGTTGAAGTTGCGGCCATAGCTGAACATGTTGAAACCGGCGCGCACGTTGGAGCGGTGGGTTACCGGGGTCGCGACTTCAATGCCGCCTCCCAGCAAGGACATTTTGACGCCCACGCCAATCCTCCCGACGCTCACGGGAGTCGTACTGGGTTTTACTGCTGCTGTCGCAGCCGGTGCTGCCGCCGCGGTCGACGAATCGGTGAGGGTGAGGGACGGGTCGAGGCCGCGCGCACTCATTCCCAACAACAAACTGCACCCAAGAACCAGCATGCCACTTACAGGCTTCCGCATTTCGCCTCCTAAAAGCATAGGTTACAGATACAAATAGGAGATCGGCTAGGTTACCAAATCCCATTAGCCAGCGCAGATGTTCAGCAGCCCGTGGTGAGCATTTTTCAGCAGCCTGTGAAGCCGTGCCCCGCCCGTTCCCGGATCCCTCTACAGCAAATCGAGAAATGCTATAGGTTGGCTTGAGCAACCGAAAGAAAACTCTGAATTGAACGGGAGATCGCGGGCGCTAACGTCTCGCTGCCGCATGCCGATATAGATACCGGGAACTACTCGGGACAACACCCCTCGATACACAAATTAGGAGATGAAAATGATTACCAGCGTCAGATCAGTAAGCAAGATGGCAATCGTGCTTCTTGTCGCTGCCAGCACAAGTTTTGCGCAGGCTCCTGCCGAACTGCAGGCGAAGCTGAGTGCCAAGATCAAGCAGCTAGAAGCTTTCAGCACCGATCCTCAGGTGGTCAGCGCGGTGAAGAGCTATAACTCGACCACTCCTTCGCCCGAAGCGAAGGCCATGACGAATGAACAGTGGCACAGCCTTACGCTTTTCGATCCTTTCGTGCACGCGGTTGGCAAGAGTGCCCTTTCCGAGTATCTGAAGACGAAACGTGACGACGAGATCGCCAAGGTCTTCGTTTCGGGAGCCGACGGCGGCAAGGTGGGATTTGATGCCAAAACTGAGCACTGGACCCACAAAGGCTTGCCCAAACACGAAGTGCCGATGAGTGGAAAAATGTGGATCGGTACGGTGAAGCTGGACGATTCCACCGGGCTGCAAATGATTCAGGTGGGACTGCCCGTGCTTGACGGGGGGAAGCCGATCGGATCGATCGTCTTCGGATTGCGGGCTGACAAACTTCGCTAAGCGGTGACGCCTGCCATCAGGAGAACGAAGTCATGAAGAATGGAAGCATCGCGCGCCGAATGACTTTGGCGCTGGCTGCCTCGGTCGCGATCACCGCGGGTGCAGTCCTGGGATTGTCCTATCTCTTGTGGGTATCTTCGTCGATGTCGAGCGGTTTGGTGTCGACGGCGCGCTCCCAGAGTAAGGCGTCATTCGACTTGTTGGACTTGGCGGTTAAAGTCCAGGGAGTCACGCAGAAGATGGTGGACGAGAGAGATCCCGATGCCATCGAAGCGCTCCTGGGTCAAAATGACACCCTGGTGAAGCAGGCGCAGGCGAAGATCGGTCAGCTTGCTGAAGGCGACAGCATTGCAACAGCTTTCGGCAGGCTGACCCAGGCCAATGCGGGAGTCGTCGACTTGCTCATGCACGCGCACAACGCCGAATCGCACCAAGCCATCATGGAGAAGTCAAACCCGGCGTTTGAAGGATTTTTGCGCGCGATCTCCGAATATCAGGACAAACAGGGGCAAACCCTGGACGACCAGGCCAAACAGGCCAATGCTCGCACCCGCCACCTTCAATTTGTGGTTTATTTCCTGGTTGCATTGAGCATGCTGTTGATGTGCTTCGGCAGCCTCGCCCTGGTGCGAGCGATCTCGCAGTCACTGCGCCGACTAACCCGGATGATTCGGGATATCGCGGAGGGCGAAGGCGATATCAGCAAACGGCTGGAAGTCTCCGGCAACTCTGGCAACGACGAGCTAGGCGAAGTCAGCCGCCTTTTCAATCTATTCATGGACAAGCTGCAAGAAATCCTGCGCCGGGTCGCGGGCCACACCCAGCAGCTTGCGACTGCCAGCCAGCAACTATTCGAAGCCAGCGAGGAGATTACCGCCAATTCGCAGGATACCTCCGATCAGGCCAACGCCGTTTCGCAGGTCACGCAGCAGGTGAGCCAGAACCTGCGGAGCGTCTCCACGGGGGCGGGAGAGATGACTTCCACCATTCAAAGCATTGCCGCCAACGCCAACGAAGCTGCCAAGGTGGCCTCCAATGCGGTCCAAACGGCGCAGGCCGCGAGCGCCACCATGGCTAAGCTGGGGCAGTCCAGCGCTGAGATCGGTCAGGTTATCAAGGTCATCACTTCCATTGCGCAGCAAACCAACCTGCTGGCGCTCAACGCCACCATCGAAGCGGCCCGCGCCGGAGAAGCCGGCAAAGGCTTTGCCGTGGTTGCCAATGAAGTGAAAGAACTCGCCAAGCAGACGGCTAGAGCTACTGAAGACATCGGGAAGAAAATCACCACGATTCAGAAGGACACCAAGGATGCCGTGGCGGCGATCGGGACCATCAGCGGAGTGATTACCCAGATCAATGGAATTTCCGGGACAATCGCCGCCGCAGTCGAGGAGCAGAGCGCAACCACCAATGAGATGACGCGCAATGTCGGGGAGGCGGCCAAGGGAGCGGGCGATATCTCAGCCAACATCAGCGGTGTGGCCCAGGCCGCCGACGGCACATCGGCGCGCGCGCAAGAGTCCCACAAAGCAGCGCGGGGGTTGACCGAGGTAGCGGCGCAGTTGGGCACTTTAATGGCGCAATTCAAGATCGAGAGCCGCGATGATCCGGATAACTATTCCCAGCAGGCTACGTCTAAGACCAACGCTGCCGGTGCCGGTCGCTAATGTCGGAAGCGAGCAGAAAGTGACGAAGCAGCACGTTATTGTCATCTCTCACGAAGTAAGGGATCCCGGTTCTTGACGTGGCTGGCAAAAACCCAGATTCCTCGTCGCTTCGCTCCTCGGAATGACAGCAGAATAGAGTCGTGAGCATGCTAGGCGCTGGCTTTGTCGGTCAGCGGGAGCATGGGTTCATCGTTCGTTTGCAGTGTTGGGCTGGCAGCGGCTGCATCCAGATCCAACTGCTCCTGGCCGCTGAGAACCGTTACCCGGCCACGGTACGTCTTCAAGTGCTTTTGCGCGGTCTCGAAGGCTTCTTGCGCTTTGCTCAGGTTCTTGCCGACGTTCTCGAACTGGCTCTGGAAGTAGTCGAATGACTTCTGCGCCTTTGACAATTCCAGGCGGCTCTTCTCGAAGCGGCTGGCGACTTCATACCATTTGTGCACCAGGGCGATGGTTTGCAAGGTCATCAGCAAACTATTCGGCGAAACCGGGAAGACGTGCTGCAGGTTGAGCCAGTCGGCAAGCTCACGGTTGCGGATGACTTCCATGTAGAGCGTCTCGCTGGGCAAATACATCAGGGCGATATCGGTGGTGCCGTTTTCGGGCTGGATGTAGGCCTTGATACGTTTCGCTTCTGCCTTCATCACGCGCACCAGGGCAATGCGCGCTTCTTCGACTTCCGCTTCGACGCTGCTTTCAAATAGCGCCAGCACCGCCTCGCGCGGAAATTTCGCGTCGATGGGCAGGCGGCGGTCAGGGAACTGGATGATGGCATCGGGACGTCCGCCGCCATCGGGAAGCTGCGCCTGCATTTCGAACATGTGGGCGGGGAGAAAGTCGGCGAGGAGACGTTCCAGGCTGGCTTCGCCGAAGCGGCCGCGGAGGTGAGGCAGCTTGAGCAGGTTGTTCAAGTCATTGATCGAGTGTCCGAGGGCTCCGACTTC
>JGI12270J11330_10000194_pt1 | contig 45308 bp, 49 predicted proteins | sample PeaSoiMetSII2010_FD_11330 | JGI IMG/M metagenome (IMG submission 11330)
GCCGGCCCCTTGTTGCTCGCATCCGTGGGGCTGGCGGATCGAACCTCTTATCGGGTGCCGGCTTTGATTGCGTGCGGACTGATAATCGCCCTGGTTTATTTTCATTGGGACGAACTCGAGAACCATTTCACATGGTTGTACCTCGCGGAGGAGGCCAGCACGTTTGGGTTGCTTGGCGCGTCTTTCGGTCGGACCCTCGCCAAGGGTCGCGTGCCGATGTGCACAAGATTTGCCACGTTAATCGAGGGTTCTCTGTCGCCGACGGTCGTGCAATACACGCGTGCCGTTACCCTTGCCTGGACGCTATTTTTTGCGGCGATGACCTTGGCGCTAGTGATCATCTTTGTGATGGCGCCGCTCCCGGTCTGGTCGGTATTTGCATACTTCTGCACGGTGCCGCTCGTTGCGCTGATGTTCGTCGGCGAGTACCTGGTTCGCCGCCGCATGCTGCTGGATGCGCGGCTCGCAAGTATTTTCACCATCCTGAAAGCTGTTTCATCCGGTGCGCCGCGCTAGGCGGCGCCTTGCGCCGCTTTCCCGGCCAAGGGTCTCACCCGTCGGTCTGAACCCATGGACGTAATTCCCCTGATTGCCCACACTGCGCCTGACAACATTGTCGCGTATCGGCGTGGGAGGCCAATACAGGCAGCACGTTTTCTCGCGGACGTCAGCCGCGTCGCGGCGTTGCTGCCTGTGACGCAGCACTTGCTCAACGCGTGTCGTGATCGATATAACTTTGCAGTGGGCCTCGCCGCAGGCGTGGTGTCAAACCGAGTAAACCTACTTCCATCGACGCATACGCCTGACGTCATTCGGCATGTCAGCCGTTTTGCGCCCGATGCTGTCTGCCTCACGGACGACCCATCCTGCGAAATCGAGCTACCGCTGATCCCGTTTCCGGACGACGCAACGCCAGGTTCGCGCGACTGGTGCGTCACCAAGATTCCGACCAATCAGTGCGTCGCCTACGTCTTTACGTCGGGAACCACGGGCGAGCCGGTACCTCACGCAAAAACGTGGGGCCGACTCGTCCGCTCCGTGCGGATTGAGGCCGAGCGACTTGGGATTAACGATGGTCGTTGTCGTGCGATCGTCGCCACCGTTCCACCGCAACACATGTATGGCTTCGAAACGACCGTGCTGCTCGCACTACAGAACGGTCACGCAATAGGCGCGGAACGGCCGTTCTACCCTGCGGACATCGCTACTTCGCTGGCCACGTCGCCGGCTCCCCGGGTCCTGGTGTCGACACCAATCCACCTTCGAACGCTGATCGCGTCTGACGTTGAACTGCCACCCATCGAGCTTTTCGTATCGGCCACGGCACCGTTGGCCGAATCGCTCGCACGGGACCTGGAGGCTCGATTCGGTGCGCCGGTGCTCGAGATTTATGGCGCCACCGAAACCGGCCAAATCGCCAGCAGGAGAACAACCGAGACTGCCGAATGGTGGTTGTGGCCGGACGTGCGAATCGAAAATCGCGGCGATCAGGCTTGGGTCCTAGGTAGCCAAGTCGAAGAGCCGACACCGATGGGCGACATCCTCGAGGTTACGGGGCCCGACCGTTTTCTGCTGCATGGCCGTGAGGCGGATCTGGTGATCATCGCCGGCAAGCGAAGCTCCCTGGCCTATCTTAACCATCAGCTCACGAGCATCCCGGGTGTTTTGGACGGCGCATTTTTTTGGCCCGACGACAAGAAAGCTACCCCCACCGGCGGCGTCTCACGTCTGGCCGCGCTTGTCGTGGCGCCGACCCTCGATGCCAAGGCCATCACCAAGAGTTTGCGCGAACGATTGGATCCTGCGTTCCTGCCGCGACCCTTGCTCATCGTCCCCGAGATTCGTCGCAATGCGACCGGCAAGCTTCCCCGCCACGTGCTGCAGACTCTCCTCAGGGCTCGCTGAGCCATCATCGACTCCACGCGCGATACCCCATGTACACCGCGGTAAGGCTTCCCATCGCTGCCGACCATGCAGCGTTTGCCGGCCACTTTCCTGGGAATCCGATCGTGCCCGGCGCCGTTCTGCTCGACGAATCCCTGTATTCGATTGCCGCAAATTACGGCGTCTCGGTCTGCGATTGCTCGGTCGCGTCAGTGAAGTTTCTAAGTGTGGCCCGCCCCGGAGAGTCGCTGCAGCTCGAATTCGAGCTTTGCGACGTTCAGCGGGTCCGCTTTGCTATTCGCGTTGCAGACCGAGTCGTTGCGACCGGACTCCTCAGCGTTGGTGCAGCCAACGGGCGACCGAATGCGGAGTAGCACCGACAATCTGGTGGCACGTCAGGCATCCGCCTCCTCGGTTTGGGCTTCCCAAACAGAACGCGGCTCGATGTCGCTGTTGCGGCTCATGGCTTGGTTTTCGATGCGGCTCGGGCGACGAATGAGCCGCCTCGTGCTGTACAGCGTCGCCGCCTACTTTTTTCTATTCGCCCCGACTCCGCGACGACATGCGCGAGACTATCTCCGCCGCGTTCTCGGGCGCGCGCCGACTGCGAAGGATCGGTTCCGACACATCCTTAGCTTCGCCTCAACGATCCACGACCGCATATTTCTCCTGAACGGACGCTTCGACCTGTTCGACATTTCGATTGACGGTGAGGAGGTGATGCAGGCAGCGCGGCTTTGTGGCAAAGGAGCGCTCCTCATGGGGGCCCATCTTGGAAGCTTCGAGGTCACGCATGCGCTCGGTCGTCGCCAGCCAGGTCTCGATGTCGCGATGGCAATGTACGCCGCCAACGCCCGCAAGATCAATGCCGTGCTCTCCGCGATTAACCCGCGATTCAAAGCTGATATCGTCGAGCTCGGCAATATCTCGGCCATGCTTGAGATTCACGCCCGCCTCGATGCAGGTTCGTTCGTTGGCATATTGGCTGATCGAACGCTCGGCAATGAACCGACCGAGCAGGCCAAGTTTCTCGGTGCACCGGCCTCGTTTCCGATCGGACCCATGCGAATTGCGGCAATGCTCCGGCGACCGGTCTACTTCATGGCAGGCCTTTACCTGGGCGGAAACCGCTACCACATCATATTTGAAAAAATTGCGGATTTTTCCGGCGCCACGACCAACGATCGCAAAGCTGCGGTGAGTGCTGCGATCCAAGAGTACGCGGCCGCTGTCGAACGCTGCTGTCGAGCCTATCCATACAATTGGTTCAACTTCTTCGATTTTTGGCAACCGGATCCAGCCGCAGTGCGAATCCCAACCGGCAGCGAATGAACTACGGCGCCCAGATGCCGACGTGGCCTCGCCTAACCACGATGCTCGTCTCATGCCTTTTCGCGTTTTGCGCTGCCGTCCCCGGTGCCGGTGCAGCCGAGGACGACGCATTCGATCAACTGATGGCGCGGCTGGGGCAGCGCTTGCACGGCCATGTGACGTTTACCGAGCGCCACATTACCAGCGTCCTCGATCGCCCGGTCGAAGCGTCCGGCGAGCTCTTCTACGATGCGCCGGATCGATTGGAGAAGCGCACGTTGAAGCCGCGACCAGAACGCCTGGTGCTCGAACATGGAATGCTCACCATTGAGCGCGGCCACCGGGAGCATCAAGTTGCGTTGGCTGATTATCCGCAGGTGGCCCCTTACATAGATAGCATTCGCGCGGTATTGGCTGGCGATCGTCTGGCACTTGAGCACGCCTTTCGCATCGAGTTCAGCAACTCCGGCAGCGAGTGGGACCTCGTTCTCTTGCCGTTGAACGCACAAGTTGCCACCGAATTCGCGAGTATCCGAATCGCTGGAACCGGCGACATCATCCGGACGGTGACGACCCAGCTCGCGAACGGCGACCGTTCCATTATGACGCTGGGCACTCCCGATCCCTGATGCGCTGGCGCGCTTTTGGCGTTCTTGTTTGGATGGCAATGCTCGCGGCTGGAGCGTTGGTCGTCGCGCGCGCGCATTACACAGCCGATTTGTCGGCGTTTCTTCCGACGCACCCGTCACCGGCTCAGACGGAATTGATCGACGAGCTTCGCGACGGCGTGGCGTCCCGACTTATTCTTATCTCCATCTACGGCGGCGACACCGCCATTCGCGTGAAACTTTCGCAAGATCTCGCGCGCCGCCTGCGTGCCGACTCGGCGTTTGTGTACGTCGGTAATGGGGAGGAGGCAATGTCGGCGCGCGATCGACAGTTCATTTATCTGCGGCGGTACCAACTTAGTGAGAAGGTCACGCCAGATCGATTCACGGTCATGGGCCTTCGCAGCGCCATTGCGGAAAGCATCGATTCCCTGGCTTCTCCAGTCGGCTTCTTATCGAGGGATCTGTTGGTCACGGATCCGACGGGGGAAACGCTGCAGGTGCTCGACCAACTTCTGCCAAGCGCCGGGCCGCGACGGCAAAACGGCGTGTGGGCGTCCCGCGACGGGAGTGAGACGCTGCTCATGGTCCAGACGCGCACTACGGGTTCGGACACGGACGGGCAAGAGCAAGCCATCGGCAATATATGGGCGGATTTTGAGGAGCTCCGCCGTGCAAGCGCTCCGGCGTCATCTGTTGGCCTCCAGATGACCGGGCCCGGAGTATTCGCCGTGCGGGCCCGAGCCTCGATCAAGCACGAGGCCATACGGTTTTCCGTGCTGAGTTCGTTGTTGATTGCCACGCTGCTGGTAATTGCCTATCGGTCGGTGCGCACCTTGCTACTCGGATTTTTGCCCGTTGCCTCGGGGGCGCTCGCGGGCACCGCCGCGGTCGCGTTGTGGTTCGGCGTCGTCCACGGGGTGACTCTCGGATTTGGTATCACGCTGATTGGCGAATCGGTCGACTACTCCATCTACCTATTGATCCAGGCGCGACGCACTCCAGAAGCGGGAGCCAGCGAAACTTGGATCAGCACGCTGTGGCCGACCGTCCGGCTGGGGCTTCTGACCTCCGTGTGCGGTTTTGCATCGCTGCTTCCGTCGGGATTTCCGGGTCTCGCACAGCTGGGCCTGTATTCGATCGCGGGTCTGGTCGCCGCCGCGCTCGTGACACGCTACGTGCTGCCGATTTTAATCTCCGATGCATGGGTCGCTCGACCCGTGTCTGGGCTCGGCGAAAGCATCGCGTATACTATTGATCACCTGCGGCGTTACCGTCGACTGCTCTGGATTGTTCCGTTGATTGCGGCCGCCGCGGTGTTCGCGCATCGCGATAGCTTGTGGGACCATGAACTCGCGTCCCTGAGCCCGATTCCAGCAGCCGATCAACGGCTGGATGCCCGCCTCCGGGACAGTCTCGGCGCACCGGACGTTCGCGACCTGATCGTCATATCCGCGCCGGACGTGCAGTCCGCGCTCCGCACGGCCGAAATGATCGACGCGCGACTTGAATCACTTGTGAGCGCCGGCGAGCTCGCCGGCTTTGAAAGCCCCGCCCATTATTTGCCTAGCCTCGAACTGCAACGAAAGCGACGGGACGCCCTGCCAGCCGCCGATGATTTGCGGGATCGGCTGCGCAGCGCCGTGGCAACCTTACCGATCCGCGCGGCTCGACTGGAGCCTTTCGTAGAAGCCGTTGCGCGCGCGCGGGCCACCGCACCGGTCGAACGGGCCGACCTCAACGGCACATCGCTTGCGGCCGGCGTGGATGCGTTGTTGGCGCAGCGCGGCGGTCGCACTATCGCGCTGCTTCCACTCCGGGCACCGAGTACCGGTCCGCACGCCTTTGAAATCGACACGGCGCGCGTAAGTGGAGCCCTGGGTGAAGCGCCGCCCGGTGTTTCCGTCACGGTGTTCGACCTAAAGCGCGAGTCGAACGCTCTCTATGCCGGCTATCTTTCGGACGCGATCCGCCTGTCGCTGCTGGGTCTTGGGGCAATCTTGCTACTACTGCTCGTTACGCTGAAGTCGATCTCACGTGTCGTCAGAGTGGTCGCCCCGCTAATATTATCCGTCCTGGTCGTCATCGCACTTTTGGTGGCCAGTGGCCACACCATGACCATCCTGCACCTTGTCGGCCTGCTCCTTATCGTTGCGGTTGGTTCAAACTATGCGCTGTTCTTCGACCGTCGCACGGAGGAGACTGATGCGGTTGACCGAACGACGATGATTGCTTCGCTTGCCATTGCCAATTTGGCGACCGTTCTTGGCTTCGGCGTGCTGTCTTTTTCGTCGGTTCCGGTGCTAAAGGCGCTCGGGACGACCGTCGCGCCCGGCGCGTTTGCGGCGCTGTTATTCTCTGCCCTGATGGCCGAGACGGCGCTTCGCAAGAGCGAGCACGGAAGCAAACCATAGGTGTGCGGATCGAGTACAAGATGGCTGACGCCGTAGCAAGGACGCGAATAGTGCTTTCCAATCTCCTGTCGCGTCGTGCATAGGAACATCGGATGTTACTGTCGAAGAATGTGCACTACCGGCGCCGTTGGCGCGACCGACCCCTGATCCCCGCCTCGGTCGCACTTCACGCCGCCAGCGTGGGCATGCTAGCTTGGCACCCATCTCTTTGGCCGTGGGCGGCCGGTCTCGTCGTCTCGAATCACGCGGTGCTTACAGCGGCGGGTCTTTGGCCCCGAAGCACCTGGCTGGGAGCGAACTGGACGCGCCTGCCGCCCTGCGCCTGTGCCGGGCAAATCGCCATCACGATTGACGACGGCCCGAACCCGGAAGTAACGCCCCACGTCCTCGACATTCTGGAGGCCGCANGGGCCCGCGTGACTTTTTTCTGTATCGGTGAACGGGTCTGCGCGCATCCGGCGCTCAGTCGCGAGATCCGGGCGCGCGGACACCGCCTGGAGAACCATAGCCAGCGCCACCTGCACTACTTTTCACTTCTGGGCCCCCGCCGCATGAAGGCAGAGATCGAACGTGCCCAGGTGGCGATTGGTACCGTGACTGGAGAGCAGCCGCGTTTTTTTCGTGCGCCTGCGGGCCTGCGCAACCCCTTTCTGGACTCCGTTCTAACCGAACTCGACCTTCGTCTCGTCAGCTGGACGCGCCGGGGCTTTGACACGGTGACACGCCGTCCCGAGCTGGTATTCAAGCGTCTGTCGCATGGACTTGCGGCCGGGGACATCTTGCTTTTGCATGACGGGCATGTCGCCTACACGGCCACCTTGCGCCCCGTTATTTTCGACGTTTTGCCACGGCTGCTCGCGACTGTTGCCCGCGCGGGGTTGCAACCGGTTACCCTTTACGAAGCGCTGACATGATTGCGCAGCAGCTTGTGAAGGAGCTTATCGGAACACCGCGATGACGCCTCTCGTTCTAACCGGATTCACGGCGACGAGCTGCCTGGGTCGGGGTCGCCGGGAGATGACCGAGGCGCTGCGAAGCACGCGAAGTGGCCTCACGCCCTGCCGCTTCGAGGACGTTGACATCAATACCTGGATAGGTTTGGTACCCGGGATCGAAGATGCCCCATTGCCTCGCGTTTGGCGGGAGTACGAATGCCGCAACAACCGGCTCGCATTTCTTGGGCTCGGCCAAGACGGGTTCTTGGAGACGGTCGCCGCCTGCGTTGGTCGCGTCGGACCGCGCCGAGTGGGTCTCTTCATTGGCACCAGCACTTCCGGCATTCTCGAGGCCGAATTGGCGTATCGCCACCGTGATCCCCAGACGGGAGCACTGCCGGCTACGTTTCGATATGCCACCACCCATAACGCGTTCTCCGTCGCGGCGTTCGCCCGGAGTGTGCTCGGGCTCGCCGGTCCCGCAGCGGTGGTCTCGACCGCGTGCTCATCGAGCGCAAAGGCCTTCGGATCGGCACAGCGGATGATCGCCGCAGGCGTAATCGATGCCGCCGTGGTGGGTGGGGTCGACACGCTGTGTCTCACCACACTGTACGGATTTCACTCGCTGCAACTGACGTCCGCGCGGCCGTGTCGCCCCTTCGATGTGAGTCGGGATGGAATTTCGATCGGTGAAGCGGCCGCCTTTGCACTGCTGGAGCGGCCCTTGGACCGCGGCGATGGAAACCGCATCGTACTGCTCGGGGTGGGCGAGTCCAACGACGGCTACCACCTGTCCGCACCGCATCCGCAAGGTCTCGGTGCACGACTCGCTATTCAGGCGGCCCTCGCCGCCGCTGACGTCGATCCATCGGCCATCGGCTACGTTAATCTCCACGGTACCGGAACGATTAGCAATGACAGTGCGGAGAGCACCGCCGTCACGGGCATCTTCGGAACCGACATACCATGCAGCTCAACAAAAGGCGCGACGGGCCATACGCTCGGCGCCGCCGGAGCACTCGAGGCGGTCATCTGTGCGATCGCATTGCAGCACCAACTGATCCCGGGAGGGTCGAATACGACCGCCGTCGATCCGTGCTTGAAACTCAACTACATCACTAGCAGCCAAACACGGCCGATCGCGCACGCAGTGAGCAACTCGTTCGGCTTCGGTGGGACAAACTGCAGTGTTGTTCTCGGCAAAATTGCATGATCGCCCGGTCCAAATGAAAGAGCTCGTAGCCTACGTGAGTGGCATCGGCGTCAAGGGTCCCGGCTTCTCCGACTGGCCGGAAGCCGAAGCGGTGCTATCCCATGTGCGCCCTTATGTCCGGGCCGACACAGCCCTTCCTGCTCCGGAGTCTTTGCCTTCGACGGAACGTCGCCGCGCGGGCCGGGTCGTCAAACTCGCGCTGGCGGTCGGTCTTGAGGCGGTGCGGCGCGCCAGCTCCGACCTCGTGCGCTTGCCGGCTGTATTTGCCTCATCCAGTGGAGATGGGGACAACTGTAACGAGATATGCCAGACGCTGGCGTCTGCGAATAGAGAGTTATCGCCGACGCGGTTTCACAACTCCGTTCACAATGCGTCGGCGGGATACTGGAGCATCGCCGCCGGTGCCCAAGTGGCGTCGACGACCATCTGTGCCTACGACGCCAGTTTCGCCGCAGGCCTGCTCGAGACTCTCGTCCAGGTAACGATCGCGCGGGTCGATACGGCCCTCATCGCCTACGATCTGGACTACCCGCCGCCGCTTTACGCGGTACGGCCCATCCCGGCGCCTTTCGGTGTTGCATTAATCCTCCAACCCAACCCCGGGAGTTTCGCGTTCGCGCGCTTGTCCGCTCGCATCGACACGGCCGCCCCGGATCGACTCGCGGATCCGGAACTCGAGGCGCTGCGCTCTTCGATCCCGGCGGCACGGGGACTCGTGCTTCTCGAGGCAATCGCGCGTCGGAAGCCGACTACGGTCTGCATCGATTACCTGACGCCCGAGACCCTTCGCATCGAGGTGACGCCATGCGCTTAGATCGAGAGTGGATTACCGCGCACATCCCCCACCAGGGACGAATGTGTCTTCTGGATGAGGTCGTGTCGTGGAGCGCCACCGAAATCCGGTGTCGCAGCGGATCTCACCGCGCANCCGATAATCCGCTCCGAGCACACGGTCGCCTCGGTGCCGCGTGTGGCATCGAGTACGCGGTGCAAGCCATGGCAATCCATGGAGCGCTACGATCAATGCAGCTGCAGGTGGCAGTTCGCACCGGTCTGCTGGCCAGCGTGCGCAGCCTGACGATGAACGTCGACAGGCTCGACGACATCGAAGGCGATATCTTTGCAAGCGCCGCACATGTTCACAATGACGCAGCGATGACACTTTACGAATTCAACGTTTCTGATGCGACGCGTGCGCTGCTAGTGGGCCGAGCGACGATCGCATTCGGTCCGACGCCCACCGGATGGCCGGCGGGCGGGATGCAACCATGAGCGCAAGCCAAAGGCGCGCGCTCGTCACGGGAGGTAGCGGCGAGATCGGCACCGCAATTTGTCGTCGTCTGGCCAGTGCCGGGCACTATGTCTACGTCCACGCCAACCAGCATCGCGGCGCTGCGGAAACGCTGGTTCGAGAGCTCAACGCGACGACGCCCTGCAGCGAGGTCCTGACATTCGACGTTACGGATGCCAAGGCCACCCGCACCCACCTGGAGGCCCTGGTGGCAGATTCTCCCATTCAGATACTCGTGAACAACGCCGGCATACATGAAGACGCCGCTTTCCCGGGAATGAGCGCGCGTCAGTGGCACCACGTTGTCGATATCACCGTTTCTGGTTTCTTCAACGTTACGCAGCCATTGACGTTGCCGATGATTCGCAGTCGCTGGGGCAGAATCATCAACATTTCGTCGATCGCAGCGCTTGTGGGCAGTCGGGGCCAGGTCAACTACTCGGCTGCCAAAGGTGCTCTAAACGCCGCCACACGGTCACTCGCCATCGAGGTAGCAAGTCGCGGTATTACCGTCAATGCGGTTGCACCAGGCATCATCGCGGGGCGAACGATCGAGAGGAGCTTCGACGCCGAAACTATCGCCCGCCTAGTTCCGATGAAACGAGCCGGGTTGCCAGAAGAGGTCGCCGGCCTCGTGGGGTACCTCGCTTCCGAAGAGGCGGCCTACATTACAGGCCAAATCATCTCAATCAACGGAGGACTAATTTGAACTCACGTACCCAAAACCCTATCAAGTATTTATGGCAATTCGAACGAAGCTTTGCGTCGACTACGTATCGCGCCAGGACTTGACGCACTGTCCACCGCCATGGTGGCAATCCGTACTCGGGATTGCGGCGTTTGCCGCCGCGCCCGAATTGTCCAGCGATTTCGACATTCCCATTGCGCCCGTCGGTCTCAAGGAGCTCGGGACGGCGCGCGCCACCTGCGAAGTGTGGCGCGCGGGGGGTCCGCTTAGCTCCGGACACACCGGCCGCGTGCATTACCGAGCCGGAGAATGCGGATTGTTTGGTCGTGTGGTGATTGCGGAGTCTGATCCATCGATCAGCGGAAATGGCGGCCCAACGACGATCCAATCTGCGACGTCCGAGGCGTATGCGGAGATCTTTGCGGCGATGGATCGCCTGGGCTATCCCCATCTATTGAGGATTTGGAACTATTTACCCAATATCAACCAGAAGACGCCCCAAGGCGAGCGATATCGTCAGTTCAACAGCGCGCGGCGCGAAGCCTTTCTCCGGAGCCAGCGAGCTGTCGAAGGCGAGGTCCCTGCCGCATCCGCGCTCGGGTCGACGTCGGGGAATCCACTGATTATCTACTTCCTAGCAAGCCCGACCCCTGGCCGGGCCATCGAGAGCCCGCGGCAAACAAGCGCGTACCGGTATCCATCGGAATACGGACCAGCCAGCCCGACATTCTCCCGAGCGGTAATCTCACCATGGTTACTCGGGGAATGCCTGCTTATTTCCGGGACCGCGAGCATCGTCGGACATCGGACAGTTCATGTCGGCGACGTGACAGCACAGACAGGTGAGTCGATGGAGAACATTTCTGCGCTTGTCGATGCGGCGAACGATGCTATTGGCAGGAGCGAATACTCGATCGATGCAATGCGATACAAGGTGTACGTGCGACATGCCAGAGATCTCGAAGCGGTTCGCAGCAAACTCGCGAATCGGCTGTGCGCCGATCTCCCGGTTGCGTATCTCCAGGCAGACATCTGTCGCGATGATCTTCTGGTGGAGATAGAGGCGTTCGGAAGGCCGATTTCTTGGAGCGGCTAGCGGTCGTTACGATTCCATCGACGTCGACCCGCACTCGTCGTCGACTGCTGACCTTGACTCTTTTCGTAGCGATGTGTTTTGGATGCACGTCGCCCAGCCGGGGGGATGAAGGTCCTCTCTGGGAGTTTGGCCTGGGTGCCGGCGCGGTGGTTTTTCCGGATTACCGCGGAGCGGATACCTCACACGTCTATCCGATTCCGGTTCCCTATTTCGTCTATCGCGGCACGTTCCTGAGATCTGATCGCAACGGACTGCGCGAACTGTTCCTCGACAACGACATCGTCGAGCTCAATTTGAGCGTCGGCGCAACGACACCCGCGAGAAGCAACGGCACGAGCGCTCGGGCGGGAATGCCGGACCTCAAGCCAACAATTGAGGTGGGACCGTCGCTCGATCTGCACCTTTGGCGCAGCGTCGATCGGCTTGTGCAGTTCGATCTGCGCCTACCGGTCAGGGGGGCAATCACCATAGAAAGCTCTCCGCATTCCATTGGCGGATTCTTCTCCCCTCGACTGAATTTCGATATTCGAGACGTTGGCGGCCATGCCGGGTGGGATGCGGGTTTTTTAGTCGGTCCCTTATACGCCAATCGCGAGTACGACAACTATTTCTACACAGTCGCCCCGCAATTCGCGACGCCAAGCCGGCCGGCCTATCAGGCGGCTGGTGGCTACGCCGGGGCGGAAATGCTCGTATCGGTATCAAAGCGCTTTCCAAATTTCTGGGTCGGCGCATTTGTTCGCCATGACACGCTCTCCGGGGCCACCTTCCTGGCGAGCCCCCTCGTCCGGAGCCAGGACTATTGGGCAGGTGGATTTGGCATTGCTTGGATGATTGGGAAGTCGGACCATCGGGTCAAGATCGACGACTGACAGAGAGACAGTCATGACCCAGTTCCTTCGAACGCTGCGGGACTACGCGATACTTTATATTTCGCTTGTCGTATTCGCCGGAATCTGGCTCCCCTGGTCGTTGGTCGCATTCCTGCTCTACTTTCTGCTGCCGTATCGCGTCGGCGCCGCGATCGGTCGCCTCGCTTTGAGCCGGGGGTGCAACGTGTACGCGCGGTGGTTAACGCTCGTGGGGGCGTACCGCCTTGACCTGACAGCAATTGATGCATTGCGGGACGGACCCGCCGTAATTCTCGCGCCGAATCATCCTTCGATGATCGATGCAATCCTTATCCTGTCCCGTCATCCGAATGTCGTCTGCGTCATGAAATCGAATTTAACGAAAAACGTGCTGATCGGACCCGGAGCGCGACTCGCCCGCTACATCAAAGACCGTCCGCCGGTTCGCATGATGCTCGATTCCGTCGCGGAACTGCGAGGCGGGAGTGTCCTGTTACTATTTCCAGAGGGAACACGCACGACTCAGTCACCGGTGAACAAATTTACCGCCAGAGTCGGACTTATCGCCAAGCGCGCAAGAGTACCGGTTCAGACGCTGATCGTGGAGACGGATTCGCCATTCCTGGGCAAAGGCTGGTCACCATTCCGCCGACCGTTACTGCCCATCAAATACCGAGTGCGCCTTGGAAAGCGCTTCGATTCGCCCGACGACGATCGTTCGTTCGATAGAGCCCTGGAGGCCTACTTTCGGCGTGAGCTTTCGGAGTCGCTTCAACAAAATGGATGGATCGACGCACTGAACATTCAGCGGCGGCCCGAGTAGGGCCACACCTTACACCGATGCCGCAAGCTTCCTTAACCCACGTCGTGTTGATCCCAAGCTACAACCCAGGTGCAAAGGTGTTCGAGACCGTAAAGGCTGCGCGTACGTACTGGTCGCCGGTATGGGTCATTGTCGACGGCAGTACGGACGGTACGGGCGATGCGCTCGTCGCCATGGCTGAGCGGGATCCTGGCCTGCGTGTGTTTACGCTGCCGCGCAACCGCGGAAAGGGCGCAGCGGTACTCCACGGGTTACAAGAGGCGCTGAAGGCGGGATTCACGCACGCGCTCACTATGGACTCAGATGGCCAGCATCCAGCCAATCAAATTCCCTCATTCATGCGGGCATCGATGGCGGCGCCGGACGCGATGATCCTCGGCGAGCCGGTTTTTGACGATAGCGCCCCACGCCTGCGGATTCGCGGGCGCCGGATCTCGAATTGGTGGGCAAACCTCGAGACGCTTTGGGTTGGCGTACACGACTCGCTCTTCGGGTTCCGCGTTTACCCGGCCGCTCCGTTGGAGCACATCATGCGCCATCAAGTGTGGATGCGCCGATTCGACTTCGATGCTGAGGCCGTCGTCAGGCTCTGCTGGCGCGGAGTGCGTCCGGTCAATCTTCTGGCGACAGTCCAGTATTTTCGTCCTGAAGAGGGTGGGGTCTCCCACTTCCGCTACGGCCGCGACAATGCTCTTCTCACTTGGATGCACCTGCGCATGTTGGGGGGGTTCATTATCCGCCTGCCGCTCCTGGTGTGGCGCCGACTGTTCGGCCTCTGACGCTCACTCGATTCACGAGATCAGTCGCTCGCGCGATAGGGAGGCGACGTTACTGGCCGGCGAGCGAGGCGGCACTTGCGTCCCTTCGGCAAACGAGCAGGATTTCATCGACATTGTCCGTTGCGATTATTCCGGGGGCGAGCTGCAACTCCTTCTGGAACCGCAATCCTAGCGGCATGAACGCCCGGTTGTACCACCACATCGCCCGCTCGCGATGATGCAAGAGCCACCACATGCCAATGTCGACCAGGCGCGAGGACCGCGGCTGCATCCCGAACACCGCGCTGCGCTCCACCACTAGGTGGTGCTGTGCCAGCTTTGCGAGCAGACGTGGCGGCTCGTAACGTCGCTTGTGGCCCACGAAGTCGTCGAACGAGGTCCAAAGCGAAGGGTGCAGGGGCGTCGAAATCAGAAGAACCCCACCTGGCTTCGCAACCCGCGATAACTCTGAGAGTGCGCCGTCCTCATCGTCGACGTGCTCGATGATGTCGAGTGCACACACCAGATCGAATGCACCATCGGCGAAGGGCAGGGATGTGACCTGGCTGAGCACGACTTGCGCACCGCGCTCGCGAAGCTTCGCGAGCGCCGGCGCGCTGATGTCCACGAATTGCGTGCCCGCGATCGGCAGTCGTGGTCTCAAGCCGGGCGCAACCTCAAGCCGTCGACCGGACTCGGGCAGCAGCGATCGCACAAGCGGCCAGGTATTAAACCGTTGTGGCTCGACTAGCCGAGCGCCGGACCAAAGCAAGTCGTAAAAGCGCCGATTCTCATCGAGAATCTCGCACTCGCTGCGTGTCTGCGAAGTCCCTCGCTGCATCGTTCCGCAACTGTAATCTATTTGCGTTTCTTGGTTTCGCCTTCTGGCAAGCGGTCAGGCAGGCGTCACCCTCATCTGGGGTCAGCGAGGGGGATTGCGACCCGGTGCTACTTCGGCGCGGTTCGAGACGACGGCCTCAGGAACCTTAGAGTTGCAGGTCAAAATCGACCGCAGACTGGGGATCGGCTTGTTTCCAGGTTTGCTCATCACGCTCGAGGATGTGCACATTCGGAACATGGCGGTGCCCGATGAATGACGGCAAGTACACCAGAGGGAGCATGTGGATCTGCGCGAAGTGCGATGCTGAACTTTTGCGAAGCGCGCGGCACGATGCCCAAGCTGTCCAGCGCCTCTGGCTAAAGGGAACTGATCCCTGCCCCCGCCCCGCCCAGGATCAACGCCAAGGTCAGCGCAGCGCCGACGGCTTTGGGTAGTCTGGCGTGCTTCTTGAGCATGTCGACCACGGGAGTCAACGCATAACTGAAGAGTACGGCGAACGTGAGAGTAATCAACACCGCCTGCGCCCAGCGCAAAAACACGATGAGTGCAAGCAGGGCGAGAAGCCAAAGCGCGTTGTCTTGCGCAAGGAATACGTGGCCGGCAAGAGGTGACCCCCGCCTGAGCAGGGCGCGTCGCGGCGGTCGGCGAGGTCGTGATGGGTCGACGTGAACCGGCTGGGTCTTGCCCAGCGCCCCACGCATCACACGACGGCTCGCCCACTTATTACGCGCAGCAGGATCATCACGAGCGCGACAACCAGCAGTATGTGGATGAAACCGCCCATGGTGTAGGAGGTCACCAGGCCAAGCAACCACAGCAGGACAAGAACGACCGCAATCGTATAAAGCATGAAATTTTCCTCTTTCGTTTCTACTCGGTTTAGATCACCGTGCCGTGCCCCAGACGTCGAGCCATGACAGAACATGAGCTCAGCTTATGACTGGCGCCGCGCGCCGTCTGTCCGTTCGCACACATAAACAAACGTCCCGCGCGACTCGCGGCATCTGTGCCGAAACGCACAGACTCCCCTCTTTCAAATAAAAATGACCGCAAACAAAAATGGCCAAAATTGGACGAAGAATCTCCCTAAGCTGCGTCGGCGCCGCAATCTTGCTGCACTGCGTCTTTGCTTGTAGCGACATGACTCACCGGGACACCGATACGACGGTGGGCGCTGGCGCTGGCGCGGTTGCGGGCGCCGTCCTTATTGGGGGCAGCGGGTCGGCACGGTGGGTGGCGCCGTTGTCGGCGCAGTCATCGGCAACGAGGTAGGAAAAAAGTTATTCGGATTCGTCCCGTCGCGTTTGCCGCCGCGCACTGCGCCATGGGCGCTGGAGCCCGACTTCATCGCGCTCACGGCATGCAAACGGCGTATCGGTATGCCAGGATAAGCCCGAATAGCGTTATGGACTGGGAACGGATTCGATTGCTCCATAGACCGACTTACCAAATAAACGGAATCAAGCGATCCCGTACCTTGGCCTGGTACTCCACATAGCCTGACAAGTTTTTTGCGAGGAACTTCTCTTCATCGAGAAGCCGCCATATCAGCGCGGGCAGGAACAGGAACAGCACAAGCAGGCCCCACCACGAGCCAAGAGCTAGCGGAATTCCTATTAGTAAAGGAAGCGCTCCGGCATACATAGGATGCCGCACGAAAGCGTACGGGCCTCTCGAGATGACCGTTTGACCCTCGGCTATTTGAATCGTGGAAGCGCCGAAGGTATTCACCTTCAACACAAAGTGGATGAAAAGAAATCCGAGTGCTACGAGCACGTCTCCCAGAAGTGCTACGTAGGGTGGCACGGAAGACCAGGCAAAGCGATGATCAAGCGAGGGGAAAGCGACCAAGGCGATAAACCCCGTCATTGCAAAAAACATCGGGAGTTTTTGTGTTTTCTCTTTTTCCGCCGACGGTCCCACGTTCATGCGCCGTTCGAGCAGCTTCGGGTCTTTTGTCGCAAGGTACACCGTGATAGCGGCCGACGCCCCCACAAATACGGCCAGGAAGACCCATGCCTGCCAGTAGCCCAGCGTCCCCGCAGGAATGAAGAGAAGTGCCGCCATGGCGATGGCGCCAAGGAGACTGGATCGGAGTGCTCGAACGTTTAGATTGCTCATCCAGCAACAATACTTCTGTCTCGCAGTACCAACTGGGCCGTTATTTGCGCGGTCGCGTTACGCGATTTGCTGGCGATACGCTCGCCTCTTCGAGAGATACTGTGTTTTTGACCGGTTCAAATGAAATTGAATCTGCCGAACCCCTTGGATGCCGGCTTTAGAGCGTAGCCGCCCATCGTGGCAGGCCGTTGGCCGATCAGCGACATAGGCGAAGGTCGGCTTTTCAGAGGATCGGAAGCAGGCACCGAGCCATGTCGGAAACCTCGTCACGCGTGCGGCAAAGACCGGTGGTATTTCGTTGAATCACCAAACCATCGGCCTGGGTATGAGGCGGTGTAGGCGCAATAAAATATTTTAATAATCAATTACTTGCGGCGTTTGCCAATCCTCGAATCACCTCGAATCAACCAATTCAAGGCACAACAATGTCACGCCAATAAATATGGAGGCCGGCGCAGTTAATGGCTTCCCGTCACCGTTCATCGCCGCGATGACGTCGTCGTCGTTGCCGCCGAAGAATTTCGACGCCTCAAGGGCAGCCGTACCGGCCAAGCACTTATCGACGCCATGCAGGCCTCGCCGCATCGTGACATCGACATCGAACCGCCGCGGGCGCCCNTGCCGGTACGCGAGGCGAGCCTGTGCCAGTGTGGCTGCTCGACACCAATGTCTTGTCCGATCTTCGACGTTCCTTAAGCGCTTGGGTTCTTGACATCGGACCTACTAGTTGGTATGGTACCGACTAATCGGTTTGGTGAATGGTTCTCATGGCAACGCAAATGCAACATGCTTCCAAGACCAAGCTTCTTGAAGCGGCTCTGAAGGTTATCCGGGCAAGGGGTTATGCAGCTACCACCGTCGATGACATCTGCGATGAAGCTGGTGTGAGCAAAGGCAGCTTCTTTCATCACTTCAAGAGCAAGGATGCGCTCGCCCTGGACGCTATCGCATATTGGGGAGGCATGACAGAGGACTTTTTCGCAGCAGCGCCGTACCACAACGCGAAAGACCCGCTTGATCGATTGCTCGGCTATGTCGACTTTCGTGCGGCCATCCTTACTGGCGAACTGCCTGATTACACGTGCCTGCTTGGTACCTTAGTGCAGGAAACATACGCGACCCACCCGGACATCCGNGAGGCCTGCGATCGAGGAATGTCTTCGCACATCGCGGCGTTGACGCGTGATGTCGAATCCGCCAAGCAGCGCTACGCGCCAACGGCATCGTGGCAAGCGGAGAGCGTCGGCTACTTCATTCAGTCCGTTTTACAGGGTTCCTTCATCTTTGCGAAGGCAAAACAAGGCCCAGAGGTTGTGCGCCAGAACCTTGAGCATCTGCGGAATTACCTGGGCGCTCTTTTTCGTCGGCGACGTCATGCTCAGCGAAAGGCAAAATCATGAGCACCAGCACAGGATTGCAGACCATTCAAAAATACCGCGTCTACATCAAGGCAACACCTCAAGCCATATGGGACGCGCTCACGAGGCCCGAATGGACCGTGAAATATGGCTATGCTCCGCTGGTGGAGTACGAGCTTCGCGCCGGGGGAAAATTCCGGGCCTATCCCAACACGGGGATGACGCAGTTTCCGAANATTCCGGATGTCATCATCGACGGTGAGGTCCTGGAGGTAAATGCTCCGCACAAAATCGTGCAAACCTGGCGCATGCTGATGGAACCGCAGTTGGCTGCTGAGGGATACACGCGCCTTACCTTCGAGATCGACGCTGCAAGAGGCGGCGTCACGCGACTCACCATCACTCACGACCTTACCGGCGCCCCGAGGCTGGCCGCAGTGGTCGCGGGCGGTTTCGAGTCCCAAGGCGCAGGTGGCGGATGGAACGAAGTCATCAGCGGCCTTAAAACATTGCTTGAAACCGGCACTCAACTGCCCTTCCAAAGCGGACCGCAAAAAGACTGTGCGCAGACGGCGTAGGCCACGTGTCACAAAGTGCGAGGCAACTCCTTCAAGGAGCACGCACCTGTGTATCACGACGTTGATGGGCGCACGTGCAAGAGGACGGTCGCCGGATACCTGTCGACACCCTCGCTTTGTCGTGAGGAGTCATCGAATGAAGATCTACTGGATTAAGGCGCAGGCACCGCGGCGAGTGCTGGCACTGGTCAAGCTTCTGGGCATCCAGGCGGAGACCGTGGAGGTCGATGCATTGGCCGGCGGGCTCAAGGCTGCGGACTATGTCGGGCTCAATCCCAACAAGAAAGCGCCGACGCTCGTCGATGGTGATCTGATCCTATGGGAGTCGTCCGCGATCATGGCGCATCTTTGCATCAAAGCCGGGTCGGACATGTGGCCCGCGCACAACCCGTCCGAGCAGGTCGAAGTGCTGCGCTGGTTGTCTTGGAACGACTGCCATTGGTTGTCCGCCGTTGGACCGTTCTATTTAGAGCACGTCGTCAAGGCGACTTTCGGGCTAGGGCCGCCGGACATGGAGTCGCTGAAGCCGAAAGTCCCGACCCTGCTCAAGTTCGCAAAAGTGCTGGATGACCATCTGGCCGGCCGGAGCTATGCGGCCTGCGGAAGGCTAACCATCGCCGATTTTCAGCTGGCCTCGATGGCGACCTACTGGCGGGAATCGCAGATGCCACTAGAGGCGTTCCCCAACATCGTGCGCTGGATTGACAGGCTGATGCGCATTCCGGCCTGGGCCGATCCCTGGCCGGCGAAGTTGCTGGCTCCGGGCGATCGCGCATGAACCGCGATCTTTGCTGCCTCGCCCGTGGTCCCAGCCAGCTTGAACCCACCGGTGCCGGCATTTCTAGCGCAGACCGCCCTGTAGGGCGATTTCATCCCGGCCAAGGAACCGGGTCATTCCGCCATCATGGCGCTTTGCATTGACAGTTTGCCGCAGCGTCACCAACTTGCTGGGCACCAACGTGGGCCCGGCCTTGCCCAAGGAGCTAACGTCATGAGTTACATCGATGGATTTGTCGCCGCTGTCCCCACTGTCAATCGGGAGGCCTACCGGAAGCACGCTGAGAATACCGCAGCGCTGTTCAAGGAGCACGGTGCAGTCGGAGTTGTGGAATGCTGGGGCGACGATGTGCCCGAGGGCAAACTCACCTCGTTTCCTATGGCCGTGAAATGCCAGCCAGGCGAAACGGTGGTGTTTTCGTGGATCACCTGGCCTTCTCGCGCAGTACGCGACGACGGATGGAAGAAACTCATGGCCGATCCACGCATGCAGCCCGGCGCCAATCCGATGCCGTTCGACGGAAAGCGGCTCATATATGGCGGGTTTGAGGTTCTGCTACGCGTGTAGCCCCCGGTTGGCAGCGATTCCCTCCGTATTGTGCCTCGTCTCGTCCGAAGGAGAAACCCATGCCCGCCACCATGACAGCCAGCTCGGCTGAACATGAACTCATCCTCACGCGCTTAATAAACGTGCCACGCGACAAGCTGTTTCGCTGCTGGACCGAGCCGACGCTCATCACCCGATGGTTCACGCCGCCGCCCTGGAAAACCATAGCCGCTGAGATTGACCCGCGCCCGGGCGGGGCGAGCTTGATCACCATGCAGGGACCCGACGGCACGCAAATACCCAACCGCGGCGTGTACCTGGAGATCGTCAAGAACGAGCGCATCGTCTTCACCGACGCCTACACATCGGCCTGGGTGCCGTCGGCCAAACCGTTCTTCACCTGCATCATCACGTTTGCAGACGAAGACGGCCAAACGCGCTACACCGCAAGGGCACGCCACTGGACGGCCGAGGACTGCGCCGCGCACGAAAAGATGGGCTTTCACGAAGGCTGGGAGGTTGCCACCAACCAGCTTGCCAACCTGGCCGCGACGCTTTAGCCCCCATTTGAATCGAAAGGAGACTTCATCATGGACCCAGTGGTTCACTTCGAAATTCCCTACGACGACCGCGCCCGTGTAGCGCGCTTTTATGAAACGGCCTTCGGCTGGCAAACAAAGATGCTCGGCGAAGAAATGGGAAATTACGTGACGGCTGCCACGGCCGAAACCGGCGCAAGTGGCTCCCTACGCCCCGGCACCATCAACGGTGGATTTTATGCGCGCAAGCCCGACTGGCCTGCGCAGCACCCGTCCGTCGTCATCGCGGTAGTCGACGTCCGCGCAGCGATGAAGAAAGTCGCCAAAGCTGGCGGCATGGTGCTTGGCTAACCCATGGAGATTCCCGGTATCGGGCAATACGTGTCGTTCATGGACACGGAGCAAAACCGCGTCAGCATGCTGCAACCATTTCCACGCCCAGTGCAAGCAAAAAGTTGAAACTGCCGATTTGGGCGTTGGCCTGAGGCCGACTGGAGATCAGCGAATGAAGATTGACGGTCCCTATGGTTTGTTTGCCCGACGCTGGTCATGCAGTTGGCCTTGACCGACAGCCACATGGCGTCGGTTGGAATCCCACATTCGGAGTCGTAGTTGCAGAGTTCGCATACTTGGCGAACTCCTTCGCCACCTTGGTTTTCCCAAAATACGCACCGCTGGTTTCGCAGTTTGCGTCGCCGTTGCAGATTGTGGAGCTGCCGGTCGTCCTATGGCTTCCGGTCTGGGGCTCAAAGACGCAAAACTGACACCACGTCCGTCTAGAAAGACTCACCTTGGTCAATGACCGCATCGGCGGGCGGCTCATGCGGCACAGGCTCTCGCGCCGATCGAACGAACTTGAACAACTGATGCAGCATGCCGAGCCTAATTTCGATGTTGGCGACCGAATCTGGACTGCCGTCCTAGCGGTTTCCAGCATTGATTCCTCCCTTGCGCCGGTCCTCATTTGAGTTCGACTAGCACTTTGTCGATCCGTCGGCCATCCATTTCGACGACTCGAAATCGCCATTCATTCCAGACGAACTCGTCCCCGGGCGCGGGGACATGCCCGAGCTCGGCTAACACGAAGCCCGCGAGCGTCACAAAGTCACCGACCGGGAGCTTGCGGAAGCCATCTAGATCGGTAATTTTCGAGATCGGCATGGCGGCGTCGATCAGAAGCGAGCCATCCGATCTCCGAGTCACCTTTGGGTCGGGCCCGACGTCGACGTCCGGAAGATCGCCCGCAACGGCTTCGAGCAGGTCGGTGCGCGTCACGATCCCCTGGATCGTGCCATACTCATCAAGTACCACTCCCGTGTTCACCGGCGTCTTTCGGAACAGATCGAGCGTTCGCAGGATCGATGCCCCTTCTGGGACGAGCAACGGCGACAGCAGCAGACTTTCAACGTTGATCTCAGAACCACCAAGCAACTGCTCCAACAGATCCTGCTTTCGAACGACGCCGGCGATGTCGTCGATCGAGCCGCGGCTAACCAAAAGCTGAGCGTAGGGACAATCCCGGATCTTGCTCACAATGGCATCCTTCGGCTCATCGAGGTCGACCCAAGCCACGTCCGGTCGCGGCGTCATGATCGTTCGTACAGTCCTGTTCTCCAGGTCGAGCACTCCCTCGACCATCTCACGCTCGATTTTTCGCAGCACTCCCGATCGTTCGGCCTCGCGAACCAGGCTTTGGATGTCCTCATCGGTGACCCGCCGCGTGAAGCCAGGAGGCAGCCCCACGAGTCGCAGGATAAACTCCGAGGAGACGTCGAGGAGCCAAACGATTGGCGCCGCCGACTTGGCAATGATCGTGAGCGCTCGCGCAACGTGGATCGCAATCGTCTCCGGATTCTTGAGCGCGATCTGCTTTGGCACAAGCTCACCGATGATGAGCGACAGATACGTGACCGCCACGACGACGATACCAACCGCCGCAGGTTTGGCGTAGGGCACGATCGGCGGATAATGACCAAACCAGTCCTCGACCCGGTCGGCAAGCGTGGCGCCGCTCAGGGCGCCAGCAAGAATGCCTATTAGCGTCATGGCCGTCTGAACTGCCGCGAGAAAGCGCCTTGGATCATCCGCGAGTACCAGTGCGGTCCGCGCATTAGCATGGCCGGCGTCCGCTAGCTGTTCGAGCCGGCTGCGGCGCGAAGACAAGATAGCTATCTCCGACATGGCGAGAAAGCCATTCAACATGAGTAGTAAGACGATAACGGCGGCTTCGAGCATGGCCATGCGGTTCACCCGGTGAGGTAACACGGGGGATTACGGATACACCAGAGTAACTGGTGCTGTTTTGGTCGCCAAGCCCTGCTCCAATGTGCACCTCTTCTTAGTTCGTTGAAATCCGACATTTTCAAGGTCAGCAAGTCTCCAGCACAGATTGCATCTCGAGGCATTCCGCTCCCACGATCCACAGCCAGCCAGCGCTCCAGGCGAAATGCCTTCTCCGGCGAGATCCCCGCCTTGCGGTTGAGCGCGCGAGAAAGGGCCGCACGCGTAACACCTAATTGCGCCGCCGCGTCGGTAATGCTAAAGCCCAATGTCGGCAACACGTCTTCGAGAAGGACCTCGCCGGGATGCGGGGGGTTGTCCATGCCCATTTGCTGTCCTCAGTGGTAACCCTGGTAGTCCACATCCTCGGCGTCGCCCCGCTCGAACCCGAACGTTAGACGCCAATTGCCGTTCACCCGCACGGACCAGCGGCCGGCGTCCTCACCCTTCAGGGGATGCAGGTTCCAGCCCGGCATTGCCATGTTCTGCGGGTCCACCGCCACAGCGAATGCGGTCACTCAGACTCGTCCCAAGAGCGAGTTAGACGGCAGCTAAGCCACCGGACGAAGCCGCAACAACATCAGTGCGCCAGCAATGGAGAGAGCAGCGCTGTAACCGAAGGCTGTTGTAGTCCCAAACGCGGTCCACAACATGCCAACAATCACACTGGAAAGCAAATCCCCGACACCGTTCACGGTTGCCAAGACGCCAAAAGCCATTCCATGATGCTCTTCGCCCACCAGTTCGGCACACAACGAGTCCTCCGAAGTCTCCTCTAGAGCGACGTTTGTTCCGCCCAGAATAAAGACAAGCGTCAATATTGCGACGCTGGCAGGCAGCAACACGATGCAAAGCGACATCGCGGCGGACATTGCATAGCCGATCGCAAGTAGACGATATTTCGGAATATTGTCGGCGAGCCAGCCCCCGATGAACGCGAAGGACGCATAAAAGATGTTATGCAGCACGTACAGGCCCACCGCTATACTGGCTGCGTTGGTTGCCCCGACCGTTGGCGTCAATTTTTGGGTAGCCAGAAGAATCAGCAGGGTGTGGGAAAAGGCACCCAAACCGAACAGCCCCACTGCAGCCACAAATTTGCGATATACGGCGGGCAACAAGCGCAATCGTTCCCCGAACGAAATATACGCAACGGGCATCCGCCCTTTTTCTTTGACGGCAAAGGCAATCAGCGCGGCAGCGATCAGGCTTGGAATGAGCGTGACTGCGAACAATGTCTGGTAGTGAAACTGAAGGGCCTGGAGCAGAACGAACGCCGAAGCCGGTCCAACGATTGCCCCCACCGTATCCATCATGCGCTCGAATCCGAACGCGCGACCGTAGGTTTCTCTGGTCACTGCGCCGGCAAGCAGCGCCTTGCGCACCGGCGTGCGGACGCCACGCCCGAACCATGCAAACGCGCGGGCAACCAAAACGTGCCATGCGGCCGAAGCTAGGCCAAACGAGGCTATCCCTAAAGCTGTGAACAGATAGCCGATGACCGCAATCGGCTTCCGCCGTTGCAATTTGTCCGTGTAAAAGCCGGAAGCCATTTTGGCGAAGCTCGACAGGCCGTCTGAAACCCCTTCGATGAGACCTAGCCATGCGGCGCCCACTCCCATCGTCGCCAGGAATGCCGGCAAAACCGCCGTCGCCATTTCGTGCGACCAGTCGCTAAAAAGTGATGCAAGGCCGATTCCAATTACCGTCCGATTCAGCCAATGCGAAGTCGACCCTGACGCGGGGGAGCGAGCGTTCTTCATCGAAAATTCGCCAAAAATCGAGCGACCCCGACTTTACCCGCTGGCTCGGACGACGCGTCGCGCCTCAGGCGAGCCGGGGGAAACTATCGCCATAGAGTTGACAATCGCTTTGGTCCGCTTCACTCAGGCCCCGAAACGGGCAGCTCCGCCCAACTCGGCTTCTATTTCCAGCAGACGGTTGTACTTGGCGATGCGCTCGGAGCGGCAAATGGAGCCCGTCTTGATCTGCCCGCCGCCCATGGCGACCGCGAAATCGGCCATAAAGGTGTCCTCCGTCTCGCCGGAGCGATGGGAAATCACGAATCCCCATCCTGCCTTTCGGCACAAGTGGATGGCATCCACGGTTTCGCTGACCGTGCCGATTTGATTAAGTTTGATAAGGGCCGCATTGCAGGTTTTTTCCCGGATGCCGCGGGCGATGAAGCGGGGGTTGGTGACCAGATTGTCGTCACCGACGATTTGGATTTTCGCGCCCATCGCCGCCGTCATCTGGGCAAAACCAACCCAGTCGTCCTCGGCCAAGCCGTCTTCGATCGAAACGATGGGGTAGCGCCCGATCCACTGGCCAAATAGCGCAATCATCTCGTCGCTGGTCTTCTCGCCCTGACCGCTGCGCACCAGACGATACTTCCCACTCTCGAAGAAGGAGCTGGCGGCCGGATCAAGGGCGATGGCAATGTCTTTGCCCGGCCGGTAGCCGGCCTTCTCGATGGCGGTGACGATCAGTTCGCACGCTTCGTCGTTGCCGCCCTTGAGTTGCGGTGCGAAGCCGCCCTCGTCTCCGACGGAAGTGGCATAGCCCTTGCCATGGAGGATTTTCTTGAGCGCCTGAAAGGTCTCCGAGCCGTAGCGCAGAGCCTCGGCAAAAGTTGGTGCCCCCTTGGGCATGATCATGAACTCCTGGAAATCGAGGCTGCTATCGGCATGCTTGCCTCCGTTCAGGACGTTCATCATGGGAACCGGCACGTGCACGGCGCCAACGCCACCCAGCCAGAGATAAAGGGGAACCTCGCAGGACTGCGCCGCCGCTCGCGCCACGGCCTGCGAGACGCCGAGGATGGCATTGGCGCCAAGCCGGGACTTGTTGTCGGTGCCATCGAGTTCGATCATCGCGGCATCGATGGCTGGCTGCTCCGTCGCATCGCGCCCAACCAGCAGCGCGGCGATCTCGGTATTCACGTTCTTGACAGCAGTGAGCACACCCTTGCCCTGGTAGCGCTTGGCGTCCTCGTCGCGCAGCTCGGTGGCCTCATTGGCCCCCGTGGACGCGCCGGAGGGGACGGACGCGACGCCCACCGAGCCGTCCTTCAGGGTCACGCGAACACGGATGGTGGGGAAACCCCGCGAATCGAGGATTTCGAGAGCACGGATGGACTGGATAGCTCTTTCATTCATGGCGATAGCCTCCTTTGTCAGTAAATCAGCGCGCGACCAGCACGGCGCACGGCGCGTGATGCATTACCTGCTTGGCAACCGAACCTATCAGCCAGCGCCCCAGCAGTCCATGACCGCGATGCCCCATGACTCCTGCAGCAGTTGAATCTACGCTTGTACGACGTCGTTCGATGGGGCCCTGCGCGTGCTCGTCGGCGACGGCTGGCCGGGCGAACAGGTGCTGACCGAACGCGGTGCCGTCGTACACGGATGGCGGGTTCCCTGTCATGTACTGCGGGAACTGGCTTAACCACAGGACGACGCACGCCAATCCGAACGCGCCCATGCAATGAAAGACTTTCACATCACTCAAGAGCAATTCCTTGCCGCGCAATGTGGGTGGAGGGTCGGCATTTCCAGGTCCCGCCACGCCGAGGAAGAACGTGCCCTGATCGACGCCATCATCGCGGTTACGAATCGCTGCGTACCTCGCACATAGTGCAATCGTACCCGTGCAAGTAATTGCTTTGCGAAAAGCACGCTTGGCCGCTCTCTGCCGACCAGCAAGGGACATGTTACCGACCCCCGACGTCGGCTTCTGACTTGATAACAGGCCGCAGGCGAAAAATTACTTGACGGATAACGCCCTACCTACGGCAGCTAGTCGCCGTTCTAGTGACGAGACGTTCGTTTAGGCCGCCACCTCTGCCGGTCGTCGCGTCAATGCGCGCCGGACCAGCGCAGCGCCAGGTAAGCCGCGACGATAGCCAGCGTCGTGAGCGTCACGGGGATACCGATGCGGGCGTGATCGCGCCAACTGATCGCTACGCCGCCCCGCCGCGTCGACGACGATGATGTTCGCGACGCTGCCGACGATCAAGAGGTTGCCCGCCAGCGCGCTCACCAGGGCCAGTGTTGGCCCGGCCAGCGTGTGCGCGACGCTGGGTAGCAGCAGCATTACTGCAGGGACGTTGGAGACGATGTTCGACAGCACGAACGTTATCGCGAACAGCGGGCCGAGGTGCTGCAACGGCACGCCGGCGACAGCCAGATCCGTGACCACACGCTCCGGCAGACCGGTCTTCTGCAGCGCGTGGTTCACCACGAAAAGGCCGATGAACAACACCAGCAGCTCCCAGTCGACCAGGCCCAGCATCTGGCGCGAATGAAGGCGGCGGCTTGTCAGCAGCACGCCAGCACCGGTCAGCGCGACCACTTCGCGCGGCCAGGCGGTGAAAAGGAAGCATGCGACGATCGGCAACGACAATGTCGGACTGGGCCCAACGATCGTGCTGCTGCACCTTGCGAAAGGCGACCCCTGGGTGGTCGGGGTCCTGGCCAACAATGTCTGGTCGCTCGGCAACAGTAACGGCTCGCCAGCTTACAACAATGCCAGGTCGAGCCGTTCGTCAATTACAACTTCCCGGGTGGCAATGGCCTCTATTTCACGAGCGCCCTGGAGTAGGAAGGACTCCATGGCTAAGAACTTTTCTGAACTGCGCGCCCGCATGTCGCCGGAATCGCGTCCGCGCGCAGAAACCAACGTGAAAGAAATGCTCGCTGAAATGCCCCCTTAATGAATTGCGGCACGCCCGAGGGCTATCGCAAAGAATGCCAGCGGAAGCGCTGCACGTTCAGCACCCATCGATCGCCAAGCTGGAGCGGCGCACCGACATGTCTGTCTCGACGCTGCGCAGCCACACCGAGGCGATGGGCGAAGAATTGGAGATCGTCGCGCGTTTTCCGGACGGTGCGGTGAAGATCGCAAATTCTTCGGACCTTGCAACGGATGCTGCCTGACCAACCGCCTACCGACGCACGGGTTTTGCTTATTAGGCTGAACAAGCTGCTACGGCGAACGCTCCTGCCAAAAGTCTCCTGTGGCAACCAGAAGCGGAGTCAACGGCGCTTTCAACCCTTTGCCGACATGGGCGAGGCGCAAAAGCGGACCTCGATACCCAGAGAAGCGGACTTTGACAATTGTCGGAGCGTTGGCGCCGTGACCTGCCAATGTCCCTCCTCCAAGGCCCCGCAATCCGGTCACGGCTTCTAAGCGGCACGCTTGCGGCGCTTGTGCTCATACATGAGAGCATCGGCATCACCAAGAAGCGCCTCGATCGAGCCGTGTCGAGCTGGGTCATAGGCCGTTACACCGACGCTAAAGCGGATCTCATAGCCGTGCTGATTGTTCCGGTTGTGCGCGTCCACCGATTGCTGAAAACGCTTCAGCGCGACCCGGCTACCTGCCTCGTTGCTACGCGTCATCAGGACCGCGAACTCATCACCGCCCAGGCGCCCGACAACATCACAGTCCCGAAATGTCTTTTTCAGTAGCGACCCGAAGCTTGCCAACGCGCCGTCACCTCCAGCGTGACCGAAACGATCGTTGATCGACTTAAAACCGTCAAGATCGAAGAAAGAAATTGTCGCGGGCATGCCGCACCGCACACACTGGCTAAGCGCGTAACGACCTAGCGCAAGAAAGCCTCGCCGATTCGACAGCAGCGTCAAATCGCACATGGTCGCCAGCTGAAGGGCCGCCATTTCTTGTTCGGCCAAACGGGCAAGGTCACGCAGCAGCTTGCAATCCTCTTCGTCCGGTTCACGCAGCTTTTGGTCCATGAGACACAAAGTGCCGAGGATGTCGCCGTTGCCCAGACCTAGGGGGCACCCGGCATAGAAGCGAATCTTCGGATCGCCGATGACCAACGGATTGTCATGAAAGCGCTCATCGAGCGTGGCATCGGGCACGATCAAAATATCGTCGCTCAGGATCGCGTGGCCGCAAAATGAAATGTCACGGGGCATCTCGCTGGCGTTCAGTCCGACGCATGATTTGAACCACTGCCTATCCGCATCGACGAGACTGATCAAAACGATCGGAACCCCGAATAGGCGCTTAGCAAGGCGTGTCAGGCGGTCAAAGCGCTCCTCTTCCGCGGTATCGAGAATGTGCAGCGAGCGCAACGAGCTCAGTCGTGACGCCTCGTTCAGCGGATGTGCTGGTGCGATCATGAAATGGCCTTCATCCCGATCAATTGCAGTGCCGGTAGACGCTTTACGGCACCTAGTCCTTGGCTCTTAAATGCAATTTCCGGGCATAGTCCCGGCCATTTCAGAACCGCCCGCATAAGATAAGAGCGAAACCATCGACACGATACGAAAGACCGCTTATTAGGGACTCAGAAGAATGGTATGCGGAAATTTCCGCGTTGCACCGATGCTGCCGCCGCCGACCGAATTACCGCAGGACTCGCAAGCGTTCGGCTACGCGCTCGATACCCGCGTCAATTCCTGGGTTACCGCAGCCTGCAGCACGTCCCGGACTCGGGTGTACTCCTGCTCGGCCTCCGCGTGCCGGGCCGCACCGCCCTCGGTTGTCCCGCTTCGCCCTAGCGATTCCAGGACCTTACAGATTGCCGCAAACCGTTCGGCACCAAGATTGGCACTACCCGACTTCAGGGCATGGGCGGACCTGCGCAATGCCTCAGGGTCGTTTGCCGCAAGGGCAACGCGGATCTGTTCCATGCGTTCGGGCGTGTCTTGCAGGTAATGGCGAACCACTTCCTCCAGCAGGCCTTGCCCCATCGAGCGGATCGACTCCAGTACTTGTGGATTCACGCACATATCCGCTGCAACAGAAACATCACCAGATTTTGCCGCCGCACGCTTTGTTGCATTTGTTTGCTCGACGACATCTGCGGCAATCGTGCCGCCCGCGGCGGCATGCGGCACCCAGCGCCCGATGATCGCCGCCAATTCCTTCTGGGTAAACGGCTTGCTCAAATAGTCGTCCATGCCAGCCGCAAGACATTGCTCACGGTCGCCCGCGATCGCATTCGCCGTGAGCGCCACGATGGGGATTCGCCGCATTTCCGGATTATCGCGTTCCCGTTCGCGCACCGCGGCCGTGGCGGCATAACCATCCATCTCCGGCATCTGGCAATCCATCAAGATCAGGTCGAAGGAATTCTTTTCGAGAGCCGACAACACCTGCCTGCCGTGGGATACGACGGTGGTACGCACCCCGATCATTTCCAGCATGGCTTTGGCCACGTCCTGGTTGATCCGGTTATCCTCCGCAAGCAGGACGCGACATGACAGCCGATCGTGGAGGTTCGCAACCGCGATTGCCGGCGCATCGTCCGGAATCGCCGAGGAAATGACTTCTTCGATTGCCGTAGCGATTGCGTGGAACAGGTCGGATTCCCGCACCGGCTTCGTCAAATTGCACCGGATCAAGTCGTGGGTGAAGGTATTGGCCTCGTTCTGCAATGTGGCTGAACTCAGCATTATCAGTGGCGTAGCGGCCAGCTCGGGCGTGTTCTTGATCGTTCGCGCAAGGTCCAATCCGTCCATCTCCGGCATGTGCAGGTCAAGCACCGCCAATTCAAACGGCTCGCCCTTCGCCCGCGCGGCGTGCAGGGCCGCCAGTGCGCCATGGCCGCCTTCGAGGCTGGTGCAGCGCATCTTCCACGCTGCCAGTTGCTCCTCGAGAATTTCGCGATTCGTGGCATTGTCGTCCACTACCAGAACTCGTAACCCGTGCAGTTTATCGCCGACTGCGAGCATCTTGCGTGCGCTCGTATCCTGTTTCGCAGCGTCGACCTCAAACCAGAATGTTGCACCGTGCCCCGGTCGACTGATCACACCCATGCGGCCGCCCATCAATTCGACGAGTTGCTTCGAAATTGCAAGGCCGAGCCCGGTACCGCCGAAGCTTCGGGTGGTCGAGCTGTCTGCCTGGGAGAAGGCCTCGAAAATTCGTTGCTGCTTGTCCTCGGCAATGCCAATCCCCGTGTCCCGGACATCGAAGCGCAGCCTTGCCTGCCCTGGGCCTTCGGCCAGCAACTGGACACGTACCGAGACTTCACCCTCCCCGGTGAACTTCACCGCATTGCCCACGATATTTGTGAGGATCTGACGCAAGCGTGCCGGGTCGCCACGCAAGGCGATCGGCAACGCATGCGGCACCAGGCAGGCGATTTCGAGTCCCTTGGCATGTGCCGGTTGAGCAAACATGCCGCAAACGTCCTCGACCAATTCGCGCAGATCGAAGTTGATCTGCTCCAGTTCGATCTTTCCAGCCTCGATCTTGGAGAAATCCAGGATGTCGTTGATAATTCGGAGCAGGCTCTGCCCGGAATGGTAGACGGTATCCACGAAACGATGCTGGCGTTCGTTCAGGGGCGTCCCGCGCAGCAGCTCGGTCATCCCCAAAACGCCGTTCATCGGCGTTCGGATTTCATGGCTCATCGTCGCCAGAAACTCACTCTTGACCCGGCTTGCCTCCAGCGCAAGGCGCGCGGAGGTCTTGGCTTCTTCGGTCGCGAGCTGCAGCTCCCGCGTTCTGACCTCGACTTTCGCTTCCAGCGTGGCGTGAGCCTCTTCCACGCGGTCACGGTAGTCACGCAAGCGGGCAAGCATGCCGTTGAAGGAGGCAGCCAGCTCGCCGATCTCACCGGTCGCCTGCACGTTGACGGGATCGGCCAGGTTGCCCCCGGCAATCTCGTGCGTCGCCCGCACCAGGACTTGCACGGGACCGAGAATGCGGCGAGTGATCAGAAGCGTCGCGAATACGCCGAGCGCGACCACCACCAGGGTGAGCGCAATCGTGGAGATCACGATTTCATGGGCCTTATCCTCCAGGCTGTCCTGGCGCACGCCGATACGCACATATCCGAGAACCCGCTTGTCAGCGGACTCCACCTCGGGGAACAGTTCGGCGTTGTCACCCCGGTTCTGCACGGGAGCGACGATGTCAAAGTACGGCGTTCCCTTCTCGCCGAGTTGCAGCTCCGTGTGCTGCGTCCCACCCTGAAACAGGGCCGCATCGGGCGCTGGGATCAACGGCACGTTTTCTGCCACGACTTTGCTCAACAAGGGTCGCCGGTCCTTGTTGAGCAGTACCACGTAACCGATCTTGACGTTAGAGGCTAGATTGTCCACATCACTGCGAAGTGCCGTGGCGTCCTCGGTATACAGGGCGAATTCAGTTTGGCGGGAGCCCAATTCGGCCAAGCTCACTCCCAGGTCCAACAACTGGGCACGGTCCTCGCGTATCCCGCGCTCGGAGATCAGCGCAGCAATGCTCGCGGCGGTCAGCAGAACCAGGGAAATGACCAGTAGATTCAGCTTGGTTGCCAGGCGCGAGGGTAGGGGCATTGGCATGGCAGGTTTCACTCGTATACCTTAGCCGCGCCGCTGATCACGGATTCGCTGAGTACCACCCGCATTTCGCGGGCAGTCTTTCGGTTCACGGCGTAGGTGACCCGGCGCGGGCTCTCCGGCGCAATGCTGCCCGCCCGGGTCCCCCTAAAAATTCGGATGGCAAGTTCGCCGCACTGTGCGCCGACGTCCTCGTAGTCCCAGTCCAAAGCGAACAGCGCACCGGCCTTGACCCAGGCCGATGACAGACCGATGAACGGTATGCGATTGCGAAAGGAATAGACCAGCAGCGTCTTCGCCGTTTCGGGTGATACCACCACCGAGTCGGGGATGGCCCACAGGACGTCCACACGCTTGGCGACGGTTTCGAGGACATTGGGCAGCGACTGCGCTGTGTCAACCTGGAATGCGACCAGCTTGAGGCCCATGCTGCGGGCGGCGCCCTCCGCTTCCTCTACCCGTTGCTGGTTCTCAGCGGGGTTGTAGAGAACGCCCACCGTCGTATCCGACGGCATCAGGCGTTGTATCCATTCGAATTGGAGCTTCATTGGCATCTCCAGCACCACACCGGTGGCGTTGGCCCTCTTCTTCAAGGAATCCGCGCTGAGGATGAGACCCGCCACCACGGGGATATCGGAATTCTCGGCAAGCGCAGCCTGGGTGGCCACCAGCCCCATGGTGAACACCAGGGCGGCGCCGTCACGCTTGGCTTTGAGCATCGCCGGAGCAACCTTCTGCGCGTCGCCCTGGAGAGCGACCACTTCTAGATCGGCTTCCATTCCGCGTTGGGCAAGCACCCGCTCGAAACCGTTCAATGCGTCGCGGTAGGGAGCCGCATCGTGGCTGATTAGTACAACAACGTGCGGTTTGATCTTCCCAGCCGCGGTCGCGCTGTTTACGCCGCCCGCGACGGCGACCAACAGCCAAGCCAATACCACCATGCGCAGGCAACGGAACATGGCAACAGCCATATTAATTAGAATGGGTACGTCAGCTTGACTAAGAAAGTCCGTCCGTCCTGGACAATGCTGGCCTCCCGTCCGCCGACTGAGACGGGGTCCGCGTATGTCCTGTCGAACAGGTTGTAGATCGAGGCCGATATCTCCATGCCGTTTTGGAGTCTGCGCTCGAACAGTGTCAGGTTGGTCAAAACGAAACCGCCCAGCGTCGTGTTCTGCACCGTGAGACGGGTGCCGACGTACAACATCTCCAGCCCGGCGAAAACGTCACTACGCAAGACCGGAGCGCGCAAATTGAGCTTTGCCATATTTTCCGGCGAATTGCTCAGGGTCTGACCGGTCAGTTCGTTTATCGTCCGCTGCAGCGTGTAGCTGGCGCGGCACTCTAGACCGTTGGCCCAGCGGCCGTCGAGTTCAAGTTCCAACCCGCGGGATCTCACCTGGTCCACGTTTTCGAATACCACGTTGCCGTCCGGATTGGTGATCAGGCTGATCAGCTGCTCGATGTCATTGTGATAAACGTCGATCACGCCGCGCACGCTCTCGGACAGGCGCTGCTCTAGCACCAGCTCGGACGTTTGGATCCTTTCCGGCACAAGGCTCATGGATGGATCAAAACCGACGGCAGGGCTGGCGTAGTACAACTCGTAGGCGTCTGGGGCGCGGAAGGCAGTGCCATACAGCAGTTTCACTGCGGTATCTGGGTTCGGGTCGTAAATTAGCGCCAGCCGTGGGTTGGTGGAACTATTGACGGTGCCAGTGGAAACGAGGTTGTCGTACCGCAGCCCAGCGGTGAGGGTGAGCGTTGGCGTAATCGCATACTCGTCCTGGAGGTACGCTGCCCAGGAACTGGACCTTTGTCGCGAATTGAGGAGGCTGGCGTACGGATCGAGGTTGAAGTTGACCTGGACCTGTCGGTAGTTGTTCACGTATTCCGCGCCAACCGTGGCACGGTGATCAGCGCCGAGGCGCTTCGTGTATTGGGACTCCGCTCCCCACCAGCGACCGTCAAGGGCGTCGTAATTTACTACGACCGGCAACTGATCGATCGGGTAATAGCCGTAGTAGCCGTAGAAGTCCTGGTACAGGCGGGCGGTGACCTGGGAGTCTGCATCCAGCTGCCGCTGGTATTTCAAGTCGAGGTACTGGCGGGTATCGGTCGTATATTCGTTGCCATTNAAAACCGTGCCAAACGAGGCGGTCGGAACGTCCTTGCGGCGCGAGCCATCAAGCAATTGCAGGTTGAAGTCCCCGAAGCTCACATTGGCTAGAAGGCTGTCGGCACGGTCCGCATCTCGGTCTACGGCAATGCCATTGTTCGTGTTCGGCGCATCGAACTCGGGGAAGAACAGGCTCTGCTCTCCCGAGCTATGATAGGTGGTCGCTGAAAGCATCACGTCCAGCCCGTTATCGTAGCGCTTGCCGAAGCTCGCGCGCCCCTTGGTCGTCAACTCGCTGCCGGCCGCCCCGGACACCTCGCCGCCCTTGAAATCGCGTGCCTGCTTGGTGATAATGTTGATGACGGCGAAAAAAGCGTTGTTGCCGTAGATTGCCGAACCGGGGCCGCGGATCACCTCCACCCGGTCGATCAGGTCCACATCCAGCGGGAACTCGGTCCCGAGCAGCCCCTGGGAGTAGATGTCGTCGTTGAGGCGGTGCCCGTCGATGAGGAACAGGACCCGGCTGTTGTAGTCGCCCGGACGTCCGAAGCCGCGCACGCCTAGGTAGCTGTAATTGCGATCGTATGTGACATAGAAGCCGCGCACGCTGCGCATGATGTCGCTCAGCGTCCGGTACCCGTATTTCTGAATGTCGTCGGCCGTGACAATGCTCACAGATGACGGCGCCTCGGTCGTCGTCTGCTCGTACCTCGACGCGCCGTAGACGGTCGGAATTTCCCCGAAAAGCAAGTTTTCGTCGCCGGCCGTAGGGGTGTCCGCCTCGGCGGCCGCAAACATAGGCAGCAGGCATAAGAGGGTAGTTGCCCAGCGCGCACGGGCGATTGTCTTCGTTTTCATTTCTGCCTTTTTGCCCGAGTGATCCTCAGATGTGGTATCCGCACCCACGTGCCGTATCGGCACCAACGTGGGAGCCTTGACCGGCCCGGTCTAGACGCCGATGGTTCTCGGTGCAGCGCCATCGGCCGCCACCGACACGCTGCCCACGCGCTGCGCCACCGCACGGAGCGGGCGCATGGCGCGGGCACCCGATTAAACGGCCCTTACCTTTTCCACATTTCTGCAGTTCTCAGTGACAGCGCAGGTTAGCGGGCGTCTGGCGCGGGCAACCGATTGAATAACCATTAACTTTTCCCCATTTCTGCCGTTATCAGGGATATCACGGGCTTCGACCTGCTTTGCGGCAGACGGCGCCTGCGTATAAGACTGTAGGTAGTACCTAGCCGAGAACCAGGAAAACGCCATTTGCCAAGCCGCACAACCTTTAATTAACAAGCGAACCATGAAGAATCAAAGCCGCGTGATCCCTCCACATCTGCTCCGACGCAAGGCGATCCATCCCATCGTGGCCCCATTGAATGGCCGTCGGCGCCTCGACGGGTGGCTCGATCGATGGATAGCGACCGTTGAAGACCTGGCTCGTCTAAAGTCCTCGCACCCAATGCTCGATGCCGTGATCGACGAACAGCGGGGCCGGCAGATCCGCATCGGGGACCGCTGGCTCACGGACTGGGCGTCGTGCAATTANCTGGGGTTCGATCTCGATGAAGAGATCATCGCGGCGATCCCTGACTACCTTGCCCGGTGGGGCACGCACCCGTCGTGGTCGCGCCTGCTGGGTAGTTCCAGGCCGTACGTCGACATCGAGGAGCAGTTGACGGAGCTGCTTGGCTGCGAAGACGTCCTGCTTCTGCCCACAATCACGCACATCCACATGTCTGTTATCCCCGTGCTGGCCGGCGACGGGACGATCTTCCTCGACGGGCGAGCGCACAAGACGATCTATGACGGGGCGATGGTCGCCGCGGGCCGAGGGGCGACTGTCCTGCGTTTCCGGCATGACAATGCCGAGCACCTCGAGCAGCTGATCCGCACTGTGACGGGGACCGGCCCGCGAATCATCGCGATGGACGGCGTGAACTCGATGACCGGCAATGCCCCCGATCTGGCTGCGTTCTCGCGCATTGCGCAAGAGTATGACGCCCTTCTTTACGTCGACGACGCTCACGGCTTTGGCACGATCGGCGAGCGCTCGCCCAATGAGCCTTGCCCGTACGGCGTGAAGGGAAACAGCCTCTTTCGGCACCAGGATGTACCCTACGAAAACGCCATCCTGGTAGGCGGTCTTTCAAAATCCTATTCCTCCCTTTTGGCCTTCCTGGCCCTGCCGACACAGCTGAAAGAAGCTCTCAAGGTGCTCGCGCCGCCGTACCTGTACTCGGGCCCCTCCCCGGTCGCGTCGCTCGCATCGTCGCTCGCCGGGCTCGCCGTAAACCGCAAGCGCGGTGACCAGTACCGGGCCGACCTATGGAGGCGGACGGCACGCATACTCGACGCGCTGCGCGACCTAGAGATCCGTACCCCCAACGAATCCGGGTTCCCGATCATCGAGATCCCGCTGGCTGACCACGAGGAAATTGACGAAGCTGGCTTGTTCCTGTTCGAGCGCGGCGTGTACGTAACGCTTGCGGCGTTTCCGCTGGTCCCGAAGAACGAGGTCGGATTTCGCATCCAGGTTACCGCGGCGAACACGGATAAAGAGGTGGACCAATTGATAGAGGTGCTATCCGCGCTGCGTGAGCGATTCACGCTACGGCAGGCCAAAAGCGGCGAATGCTCCGTGGGTGCATGAGGGAGGAGGCCAGGTGGGCAACCTGTTCGGGACCGATTTGCCAGAAATCATCGCGTCCGTGGAGTCCGAGCGCGGTGCTACGGCAGCGACAATCGCGCAGGACGTTGGGAGCACGAACCGCCTGGCCGAGACCGGCGCATATGCCGAGGCGTTGGCGTTGCTGGACCGGGCGCTCCAGATCCATTGCGACGGCCCGGAGCTGCATACCGCGCGCCGGTGGGCACTGAAAAACCTCGACCGAGCCCGGCTGCCGGAAGCACGCCGCGCGTATGGCAACCGGTTCACAGGTCGCGAGCCGCTGGCAGTATCCGAGCCCACCTCGAGGGAGCCGCGCCCGCCGCTACCGCCGAGGTTCCGCCCACGGAAGTCGGCAACGCATAACTGACCGCCTGCTGCTTGGATCCCGTGGTGACATGATGGCCCCGAACCCAACGACGAAATCCGAAATTTCGGTGGTTGGTCTGCCGCGAGTACTTGGCCTGCGCGACGTGGTTCTTCTGTATGCGATTGCCGTTGTTTCGCTTCAGTGGCTTTCTACAGCGGCACAGATTGGACCGTCCAGCCTGGTGCTATGGCTACTAGCGCTGGTGATCTTTTTTGTGCCGTCTGGGCTCGTGGTCATGGAGCTGTCCTCGCGCTACGACGGTGAAGGCGGGCTCTATGTGTGGATCAAACAGGCGCTCGGTGACGTTCACGGCTTCGTTGCCGGCTGGTCATATGTCGTATCCGTTCTGGTTTTCTTTCCCACGCTTTTGCTGTTCATATCGGGGACCGCAAGCTACATCGCTGCCGGAGCATGGCCTGGACTCAAAGACAGCTTTGGCTTCAATGCCTTCTTGTCGCTCACCGCGCTCTGGCTGGCGATCGGCGCGAACATCCTGGGCCTCGAGCGCGCGAAGCGGCTGGTGAACGTATGCGCCCTAGTGATGGGCGGCGTGCTTGTGATCCTGGTCATTGCAGCCAGCGTATCCGCGTCACGCTTTGGCAGCGCGACTGTGTTCGCCGGCAACCTACTGCCGGACGTGGCGGACCCCACCATCGGCAAGTCGTTTGCCACCATGATGTTCGCGCTCGTCGGGCTCGAACTTGCGCCACTGATGGGAAGCGAGATTCGCAATCCGCGGCGGGTGATTCCCCGTGCGATTGTCGTTGCTGGGGCCATGATCATTGCATTTTATCTGCTCGGCACATGGGCGCTGCTCGTCGCACTGCCGAAGGAGAAGATTGAAGCGATTACTGGGATCCCGGAAGGCATCGCGGTCATCGCCGATCGAATCGGCATGCCCTTTCTCGGCCCCTTAGCAGCGCTTCTGATGACGATCGCCAGCGCCGGGGTTCTCACGGCGTGGGTGACGGGCAGCGTGCGTCTACCCTATGTCGTGGGCATCGACCAGCACTTGCCGAGAGCCCTCGGCCGCCTCCATCCACGCTGGCGCTCCCCCTACGTGGCGCTGATCATCAGCGGCGCAATCACCACGCTGCTGGTCCTTCTTGCCCTGGCCGGCACGACGATTGGCGACGCCTACCAGATCCTTGTAGACATGACAGTCCCGTTGGCGTTCATTCCGAGCGCTTACATGTTCGTGGCGTTACCGATACTTCGTGCGAAACGCGTCGGGGATCGCCCGGGACTGCTTTGCGTACCCGGCGGGCGCATCGGCATCGCTCTGGTGTCTGCGCTCGGGCTTGCTTCAACGCTCGTTTCGATCGGCTTCGCGCTCGCTCCTCCCGGCACCGGCCAGGCGGGAATGTTTTACTTGAAGGTGCTAGGCGGATGCGGATTGTTCCTCGGTTTGGGGCTGGCGCTGTATTTCGCGCGGCAACGCTCCTCGCCCGACGATTTCGCCCTGCGAAGCAAAGCTTCGACGGAACCCATAAGGATCTGAAACGCCGAAAGCCAACCTTGCCGGTGGTCCGGGAAGGCCCAGCGCTTCAGTCGATCGGCCAGCTTCTTGATAGCAAGGCAGAGATATCAGCGGCAGGGACGGGCTTACTGAAGTAATAGCCCTGTAGCGCATTGCAAGCCATAGCTTTCAAAGTCTGCGCCTGTTCGAGCGTCTCCACGCCCTCCGCCGTCACGCTGAAGTCAAGGCTTTTGGCAAGGGAGAGGATAGCTCGCACAATAGCGCGGTCCTTGTCCTCACCCGGCAACGCCATCACGAAGCTGCGATCGACCTTCAGGGTATTGAGCGGCATGTTCCTGAGATAACTCATCGAGGAATAGCCGGTGCCAAAGTCGTCCAGCGCGACCTTCACCCCCGCTTGACGCAGGGCCTGCAGCGTGGCGATGCCGCTGGCTTCCATCACCGCACTTTCGGTGACTTCCAGCTCCAAAAGGTCGGGAGTCAACCGGGTCTGGGACAGCGTCTCGAGAATCGCATCTACCAGATTCGGATCCCTGAACTGCATCGGCGACAGGTTAACCCCAACTTGCACACGGTGCCCGGCACGCTGCCACTGTACCGCGTCGGCACAGGCAGTGCGCAGCACCCAATTGCCAATGGGGACGATCAAGCCGTTTTCCTCGGCAAGCGGAATGAATTCCAGGGGCGGGATCAAGCCCTGCTCTGGATGCGTCCAGCGGATGAGGGCTTCGGCCGCCAGCATGCGGCCCTGTTGAAGATCGATCTGCGGTTGATAAAGAAGGTGGAACTCGCCTGGGTCCAGCGCCAGACGTAGATTGTTTTGCAGAGTCATGCGCTGTACGGCCTGCTGGGTCAGCGACGCGCTGTAAAACTGGCAGTTGTCGCGGCCCTGGTCCTTGGCATGGTACATCGCCGTGTCCGCATGCTTGAGAAGCGCGATTGCATCTTCGCCGTCGTTAGGGTAAAGGGCGATGCCGATGCTGGTCGTCACCGCTATTTCACGCCGATCCAGCAAGAATGGCTGGCGCATCAGTTCACGGATGCGATGCGCGATGATCAGCGCATCTTCCGGTCGCTCGATGTCTAGTATCAGCGCCGTAAATTCGTCGCCACCCAAGCGTGCGAACCCTGCGTCAGCCTCCGTTGCGGAGGGGCGCGACAACGAGTCGGAGGGGCGCAACCCCTGGCGCAATCGCTCCGCCACCGACTGCAGGATCACGTCCCCAGCGCCGTGCCCCATGGTGTCGTTAATGTTCTTAAATCCATCGAGATCCATGAACAGGACACCCAGCTTGCGGCCATTCTGGCGGGCGCGCGAGATTTCCCGTTCAACTCTCTCGAGGAAGGACTGCCGGTTGGGAAGGCCCGTCAACGTGTCAAAGTATGCAAGCTGTCGAATTCGTTGCTCGGACAACTGGCGTTCGGTGATATCGCGCGAAAGAACGATGAAATGCGGCTTCTCTTTAGAATCGGTGGCCTTGCGCGAAATAGAAAGTTCGAACCAGGACTGGCCATGCGGTAGTTGCAGTTCAATCTGCTCGCCGGTCGACAGACCATTTTCATGGGCCGACTTCAATGCCGACAGGCAGATCTGTGCCGCGGCAGGCGGTAGTATCTCAGGTACGGTTTTGCCAAGGAAGGCTTCCGCTGGCGCGCCCAGCAGTTCCGTGCGAGGAGAATGGTAAGAAATAAAGCGGCCGTCGATGTCCAACTCAAACAATGGATCAGGGACGGCCTCCAGGATTGCCGCATTCCGGGCCTCGGCCGTTTGAAGATCCAGCAGATTCTGGAATCCGCGACAAAGGTATCTAACCCGATGACCAAGAAGCGCCCAGTTGATCGGTTTGGCGATAAAGTCGGTGGCGCCGGCATGGTAAGCCCTTTCAACCGACTCCACGTCGTCCATGCCGGTCACCATGACAATCGGCAGCAGCTCACCAACCTCGGCCCGCAGCGTGGCGCAGATTTCGTGTCCGTTCCGGCCCGGCATATCCACATCGAGCAGGACGATATCGCTAGGGTGCTGGTGGAACTTGTGCAGGGCGTCTTCGCCGTCGACGGCCGTCTGGACATCGAACCCCGCCCTGAGCAGCGCCGCGCGCATCAGGATCAGGGTGGCGGGATCGTCGTCAACGACCAGGATTTTCCTCGGCGGTGCCATCAGCCGGCCTCCCGCGGAATTTCACGCAGGTGTGTCACGGCGCGATCGTGCTCCCGCCTGACCTGATCAAGTAGCGTGCGGGACTCGTCGACCCGGTTCTCTCGTTCCGGCGATTCCAACTGCCGATACAAGCCGTACAGGGTTTCGGCGGCGACGTTGACCGTGCTCGACTTCGACGCATGGTCGGCATGGCTCAATGCATTGCCGTCGCCCGCGACGAATGCGCTTTCGATCTGGTTCGCGCTCCAAGGGGCGGATCCCCGAAAGTCACTCACGCCTGCGTCCAGGCATTTCTGCGCATCGCCTCGCGAGGCGTTGGCGCTTAGAGTGATAATGGGCAGATGTTCGCCGTGACCTTTCGGCGGCCGCCGGATGGCTTTCGTGGCCCGGTACCCATCCATCACCGGAATCCGGCAACCCGTCAGCAAATCGCCAAATTCGCGTTCTCTCGCGAGATCGACCGCTTCCTGTCCGTTCTTGCCCAGGCAGAATTGCAAACAGAGCTTGGTCAACATGACCGTAGCCACCTGGCGGGTGACCCCGTTTTCCTCGACCAGCAATACGGTGCCATGCAACGGCGTCTCCGCTTGTGCAGGCTCTGGTTCGCACCAATCGGGCGCAGACGCGCTAAAGCCGAAGGTGCCGGCGTTGGCGCGGAGCACGGCCGAGCGGCGCACGGGCTTACGAAACGCCGGACGCCTGCCTGCTCCCTGCCCAGCTGGTCGGTATTTGCAAAGGCGGGTGTCAGCATCCCCTGTGCCCGCGAACTCCGGCCGCGCCTGAAGTGCGCGCACCAGTTGCAACCCGTCCATCGCGGGCATCTGCATGTCAAAAATGACAGGCCCGATCTGTTCGCGCGAATCGTCGTATGGTTCATTACTTGGGCTATCCGTGTGTCAATTCCCAGCCTACGGATCAGCGACTAGTCCATCCGTTGCGCGACGACCCAAGTCTGTTTGTCTACGTTTTATCGGCACTCACACGCAAGACCCTAAGCTCTTGGTAGAAAGCGTGATCAATGGAATTGGTTGGCAATTTCCTCCCGTACGGGCGGTTTGCTTGACGCCGANCTCGACCTTGGGCTCATCGCAGGTCAGCAACTGGGGAGTGGATAAGATCGGGGAGCCTCTGGTCTTCACGCTGGACCAGATCAATGGACCGTAAAATTGATCATCGACGTCCCGCTTGATTTCTGAACGATCGCGGCGCTGGCCTCTGTTGGCGGCCGGGCCCCCACCACAAAGCTGCTCCCCAACCCGGTCAACGGTTACTCGCTTGGCGGCGATAACCCGCTAGTCAAGAACCGGGGCTCGGCCTGCCTAAAGGGATCGCTCAGGGCTTGATGTAGGACAACGCACGCATGGCGTGGTCCTGCGATATTCACCGGTTGCGGTCTTGTGAGGAAATGCACCGATGAGCCCGACTACGTACCCTCCAAATACCAGCATCACCACCTCGTTCGCCGCCTTGGTGCTTGGAGTCTTGAGCTTCGTGTCCGCCGCGCCCGTGAGCGCCGTCGTTGCACTCAACGGTCAAATCGTCGGCGGAGGGCATCCAATCGCAGGCTCGACGGTGACGCTGTATGCCGCGAGCGGCCCAGCACGAGAACCGGCTCGAGGACAAGCTGCTGCAGTTCACCAAGCCCAAGCTGCTGATCATCGACGAACTCGGCTATCTGCCGCTCGAACCCGATGCTGCACACCTGATGTTCGAGCTCGTCAGCCGGCGCTACGAGCGCGGCAGCGTTCCGATCACCAGCAACTTGACCACCAGCGAGTGGGGTAACGTGTTCGGCGACCCCGTCGTCGCCACCGCCATCCTGGATCGACTTCTGCATCACAGTCACGTGGTAACGATCCGCGGCGACAGCTATCGGCTTCGTGAAAAGCGCAAATCAGAACTGCTAAGACCGATCCATGTCCAAGCAAACGCAACCTAACCGGGGGTCAGAATTCGATGTCGCCAGGGGGTAAGTTCCGGATGTCGCTTGACAGCGTGCAACGCCATCCGCAGCTTCTGAACGCTAGCCGGAGTTGATAGGTTGCCCAATCTCCAGGTCCTTCACCGCTTCTTGCGTCGGTCCTGAACTGAGGCCCCATGTCTTATTGACGTTTCGACAAATGGGTGATGATTCAAAAGGCCAATTGCGCCTGCTGCCAGAACGCGCGAATCAAGCGCGGGCGCAGCGGCAAACTGCGAACCAAATGGTAAAAGGTTCTTCCGGCAAATCGCTCTACGTAGGCGAGCATTTGCCGAATGCCTGCCAAATCACGGCTGAACGCGGTCCCTTTTGGCGATGCAGTTCTCGATCAAGCGGGCCGCAAATAGCAAGGCACTAAATCGACGAAACATGCTTTTCCCAATCCCCAAACCCCCCGATCAGGAAGCCTTTGGTTCGAGATTCGCGGCCGCCTTCACAGCATACATTGCCCGTTCCGCCCGCGCGAGAACGTCTGATGCTGACCCTAGCCGCCGATCGCAGGTTGTAAATCCGATGCTCGCCGTGCAAGGGAATCCAATGCTAGCCAGACGCCTAGCAATTTCGATGGTCAGGTTTTGCGAGCGTGCGGCGCAGTCTGCCTCCGTCGTCTGCGGCATCAAGATTGCGAACTGGTCGCCGTCTAGGCGACCCAGCGAATCCACCGCGCGGATGTTCTCACGAAGAACGGTGGAAACGAGCTTCAATACTTCGTCTCCCAGCGCGTGGCCGTAAGAATCGTTCAATGTCTTGAAATTGTCGAGGTCGATCGAAACCAGAGAGAAAACGCCTCCATATCGCCCTTGCCGGGCAATTTCCGCTTCCAGTCGCGATACGAAGGCCCAACGGCTTAGCAAGGCGGTCAAGGGATCCCGTGTCGACAACAATAGAGTCTCGTAATAACCGTCGCGCACAGCCGTCGAAAAATAAAGAATCAACGCCGATGACACGATGGCAATACTGGTGTCGGTGATTTTGGAACTCAGTGAAATGTCATAAGAAATGAAGGTGATGGCTTGGAGCATCGTGGACAGAACAAATCCCAACACAATCAATCCACGTTGCTTGGTGTGAATGGCAAGCGCCGCAAGCGGGAAAATATAAAGCCCGTGGAACCAGACCTCGGACCCGCTAAGGATATCGTTCACAAACACCAACGCTATGACCAGATAGCAGACCGTCGCTACCTTTCCCGGAGAGTAGGTTCCCGGCGCCGCGACGCGGGGCAATATAAGATGCGACATAGGTCTGTCTCCAGAATGCGACCCAATATGCGAGGAGTCAATCCCAAGTCGTCAATATACGGCAAGCACAAACGGTCTCAAGACCAAGCAAAGATTAGGCGAACTTGAAGGTCAATGCGCGCGTCGAAATCGCGATCTGCGGCGACCGCTTAAATATCAAATCAGATGAAACGATTGTCAACCTCGTTGAGTTCGTTGCATGTCGGCGGCTGTTACCTTTCGGAGGGACCTCGTCACCTTGCTCGCGTCTCCCGGCAAAACAAATCCAAGGTGCATGACCGGTACCGAGTAGGTTGGGCGGCGACGCCGACCGATGGAGCCAGGCCGTTCCAACGCCGGTGTCCGACCCGTTTCGGTCATCCGGGATTCTCGAAACCGGTCGGTCTGCTTTCCCGCCAGCTAGCCGTCATTGGCGCCGTCGTCGACCCAATACAGGTCGTTCGCCCCATCAAAAAGCTGCCAATCGAAATTGCAGGTGCGGCTATTCGGATGCCCGATTGTGTAGGTAGCTTCCAAGATTCATGCCCAACGCATACGCAGAGAGAGCGGGGGCCGGACAAACCGGGGATTGCTCTTTGCGTATGTGCAGCGGCTGGCGTTGCTCCCAATCGGGTCAATTCGACGGCCGCCGACCGTACGACACTGCCGCACGCACCTCCGGAGGCGCGGAAGCGACGAGCTCGTGATCGGGCCGCGCTCCAAGCGCGTCGTTGACCGTTGAAAATGCCAGCCGCAAGGCCACATGCACGGTCGCCTCAAAGATCTCGCGATCATTCAGACCGGCCGTCCGCAGTTTGTCGATCTGTTGCACCGTCGCGGCATTCGGGTCGCGCACGACCTGCTCCGCCCACAGCTTGAGCGCCTGTTCGCGAATCGAAAGTGAGTCGGCATCTGCGCCGCGCAGGACCTCGGCCGCGAGCGCGGGCCCCGCCAGTTCTGCGAACTTGCTGCCCCACGCCAACGAACAATACGAATCGCCGAGGACGCGTGCGGTCGTGCATACCAAGAGCGCAATTTCTCGAGGCGCCAAGCCACTCTGGTCGGTCAGCTGCTTGCGCAAGGCGACGAATGCC
>JGI12270J11330_10000204_pt1 | contig 43931 bp, 44 predicted proteins | sample PeaSoiMetSII2010_FD_11330 | JGI IMG/M metagenome (IMG submission 11330)
CATCGGTGCGCGTCACGCTGGACACCGAGATCCTGGACCGCATCGATGAGCTCGTAGCGCCAGGCGTAACGCTGAACGCGGACGACAACAGCTACGGCGAGACCGAACTGACGCCGCAGGCCCGCCGGCGGTAGACATCCGGACGAGCACGTCATCGGCCAGGAATGCGGCAAGGCCGAGGCAGGAGGTATTTGATGAGTAAGACAGTTTGGCTGATTACCGGTGCTGGACGCGGCATGGGAACAGACATCGCCAAGGCTGCTTTGGCCGCTGGTCACGCGGTAGTGGCCACGGGCCGCGATCCTGAGCGGGTCGCGGCCGCGATCGGAGCCCATGACGACTTGCTAGCCGTCAAGCTCGACGTCACCAACCCCGACGATGCCACGGCCGCCGCTCAGGCGGCGGTCGACAGGTTCGGCCGGGTTGACGTTCTGGTCAACAATGCGGGCAACTTCATCGCGGGATTCTTCGAGGAGATCAGCCCGGACGACTTCAGGGCGCAGGTCGAGACGAATCTTTTCGGCCCGTTGAACGTCACCCGAGCTGTGCTGCCCGTCATGCGTCAGCAGCGCTCCGGTCTGGTCATCGCGATCTCCTCGACCGGCGGCATCGTTGGTCAGGAATTCTGCTCCGCATACTCGGCCTCGAAGTTCGGCATCGAAGGCTGGATTGAATCGCTGGCACCGGAGGTAGCGCCTTTCGGCATCCACACGATGGTCGTAGAGCCTGGCTTCTTCCGCACCGATCTGCTTACGCCGGAGTCGACCATGTACGCCGAGCCCTCGATCGAGGACTACGCGCAGCGCACCACGCAGACGGTCGCCAACTGGACCAGCATGAACGGCAAGCAGGGCGGCGATCCGGCGAAGCTTGCCGACGCGCTAATCAAGCTGGTCAGCCAGGATGAGGCACCGGTCCGCTGGGTCGCCGGCGCTGATGCAGTCCAGACGGTCAGAAACAAGGGCCGGGACTTGATCGCGCAGGCCGACGCCTATCGAGACCTCTCATCCTCACTCGCCCATGACGACGACTGACCCATTCTGGGTGACGCCGTCGACGCGAGCGGGCAAGACCACACCGCGGCGGTAACTCGCTGGGTCCTCACTAAGTTCGGAGGAGTATCACCATGGCATACGAAGTACCAAACATCGCCCTGAACAACGGCGTCGAGATGCCCTCGATCGGCCTCGGCGTCTTCCAGACACCGCCCGACGAGACGCGCAGCGCGGTCGCGGCCGCGCTCGACACCGGCTACCGCCACATTGACACGGCCGCCGCATACGGCAACGAGCGCGAGGTTGGCGAAGCGGTGCACGCGTCGAAGGGTGGTCGTGCGGTGGTCTTCCTGGAGACCAAGATCTGGATCAGCGACTATGGATATGACGAGACGCTGCACGCCTTCGACAAGAGCGCCGGCAAGCTCGGCGTCGACCAGATCGACCTACTGATCTTGCACCAGGCGCTGCCGTCCGACTTCGACAAGACGCTTGAGGCTTACCGAGCGCTGGAGACGTTGCTCAAGGACGGCAAGGTCCGCGCCATCGGCGTCAGCAACTTCATGGTCGAGCACCTCACGAACCTGCTTGATGAGGCCGAGGTCGTCCCCGCCGTCAACCAGATCGAGCTGCACCCCTACTTCCAGCAGCCCGAGGTGCAGGCGTTCAACGCCGAGCACGGCACCGTGACCCAAGCCTGGTCACCGATCGGCGGCATCACCTTCTACCGCGAGGGCGAGCACACCAGCACCCTGGAAGACCCGACAATCGTCAAGATCGCCGAGTCCCACTCCAAGAGTCCCGCGCAGGTCATGCTGCGCTGGCACCTGCAGGAGGGACGTTCGGTCATCCCGAAGTCAACCAAGCCCCACCGCATCGCTGAGAACTTCGACGTGTTCGACTTCGAGCTCACCACGGACGAGGTCGCGGCCATCGACGGGCTCGATACCGGCAAGCGCGGCGGTCCCGAGCCGGACGCCATCACCCTTGACAGCTTCGGCCGAGAGATCCCGGAGGCCTGACCCTAAATGACCAGCAACAGCACACCGGCCAAGGTCGCCGTCGTCACCGGCGCATCGTCCGGCATCGGCGCGGCAACCGCCCGCGCCCTGGCAGCAGACGGCTACCGCGTCGCTCTGCTGGCTCGCAGGCTCGATCGCATCACCACTCTCGCGGACGAACTGGGCAACGGGTCCATCGCCATCGAAGCGGACGTCACTGATCGCGACAGCATCGTTGCTGCCGCCGACCGCGTTCGCCAAGAGCTCGGCACCGCCGATGCCCTGATCAACAACGCTGGGGTGATGCTGCTCGGTCCGTTCGACTCCGATCAGCGTGAGGACTACCGGCAGATGATCGAGGTCAACCTGCTCGGTGCGATCACCACCACCGAGGTGTTCCTCGACCAGCTCGAGGACGGCGGCGGCGACATCATCAACATTTCGTCGGTCGCCGGGCGAACTGCCCGATCCGGTAACGGCGTCTACGCAGCTACCAAGTGGGGCATCAACGGCTGGTCCGAGTCACTGCGGCAGGAACTGCTGCCCGACGTCCGCGTGACGCTCGTCGAGCCAGGTGTCGTGGCCACCGAGCTGCCGAACCACATCACCCACGCCGACACCAAACAGGGAGTCCAGCAGCTCTACGACAAGGCCGAGGTCACCGCTGCAGACGTCGCCGAGATCATCGCGTTCATCCTCAGCCGTCCGCGCCGCCTGGCAATCAACGAGATCCTGTTGCGGCCAGCCGGGCAACAGTGACGCGCCGCAGGCTGTTGACGAACCGAGAGGACGACGCAGGCACAACCGAACCGGCGCGGCGAGGGCGGTCAGCTACGCGCGGAGATCGTCACGGCCGCTCGCGAGTTGATCGAAGAGACGGGCTCGGCCGAAGAGGTGACCCTGCGCGCGGTCGCGCGGCGGGTCGGCATCGCCGCGCAGTCGATCTACGGGCATTTCGCTGGCCCGGAGCAGATAGTTCGCGCGGTCATCGCGGAAACATTCGAAGAGTTCCTGCGCCATCTGCAGGCCGCCCGCGCCGGCATAGACGACCCCCGTGCTCGGCTGCTGGCCGCTTGCCAGGGGTATCTGACTTTCGGCGCTGAACATCCAAATCTGTATGCGCTTCTGTTCGCCCGTAACCCAGCCCCTCAAGGCGTACGCGGGAAACAGGCTCCCGATCTACGTCTTCACGAAAACGGCGGTGAAGGTGTCGACCGCCTGATCGGAGCCGAGTCTTTCGAGCTGCTCGTGCATGACGTCGCTGCCGCCACCGCGGTCGGGGCATCACAGTCCAAGGATCCCTTCGTCACCGCCACCGCGATCTGGGTCGCCTTGCACGGTCTAGTCCTGCTGCGCGCCGACGCGCCGCAATTCCCGTGGCCCGACAGGACACAGCTCGAGGACGCGCTCCTGGGGCGCCTTGCCCTCCTCGAGCCCAACCCGGTGTGAGCGACGGCCTTCCCCAGTGCCCGCGCCATCCGCGCCATCCGCGCCATCCGCGCCATCCGCGCCATCCGCGGCGTCCCGCACGTGGCCGCCGACGCCGACGGGTCCAAGGCATGGCACTGGCACTGGTCGCCTACGGCCCACGGCGAACTCCGGGCGAGCGGCGGCACCAGCTCCTTCACCCCCCTGCAGGTTGAGCCTAGATTGAATGAAAGGTCCATACGACTGCATCGACGGGCAGGCTGACGCCGCCAACAAGCGGATCACCGACGCCCTCGGCGTCCAAGACACCCGGCCCGAGCCCGAACGCGGTGACGAGGGGGATGACGATAGCGAGCGGGCATCCTGAAATGCCAGGTTAGAGGCAAGAAGCCGGGCGGACGGTCAGCGTAACCGCTCCCACCGGCCCCGTCCGTGGCTTTTTCCGGCCCCGTCCGTGGCCTAAGCCCGGTGCGCACGGACATATAGCGGACGGCGGCGTCCCGGGACGGAGCCTCGAACGGCGTATGCGCTGTTCAGCGGCATGGCCCTCGGTTAGGAGCGACGGGCTGTAAAACGGTCGGCTCCGTGACCGACGAGCTCGCTCGCGCGGATGCAGGCCGGGCGCTGTTGGCGATGTTACGTACAGTAGCAGGACAAAGGGATCGGGCGCCGCGGCCGTGGACCGGTTCGTGGACCGAGTCATCGGTGCAAGCAGTGCAATCAGGGCCATTGGCGGCACGGCTCCGTGGTATCCGTGCAGGTAGTGCATATGATGCACGGGGTCGTACTTCTCATAATCCGCCGGTCGTGGGTTCGAGCCCCACCCGCCCCACCGCCTGACTTGCGGCAACATACCGGACGGCCCGGCTGGCAGCCAGCCGGAGGGGCCGGATGTGAACAAAATGTGCACAGCCGCGCAGGTGACGTTCACAGCGCACCGTCCTCGCCCAGCACGTACGCCGCGGTCTAGCTGCCGCCCGGTCCTTTCCGGCCGTCACTGCATCGCCTGCCAGTGCGCCCGGATGGCCCGGTTCAGCGCGTCTACGGTGGCCCCGGTCAGCACGTCCCCAGCGCTGGTGATCGCGCACCAGGTGCCGCCATCGGCACTGAAACCGTGGTAGCCGCCTCCGGCCCATGCCAGCTCCAGCTCTGCCAGCGCCCGGTCCTCGTCAACGCCGGACATCCCGCGCCGCTGACCCCCGGCCGGCGCTGCCCTGCCCGTCGTCATCGTGATCGTCTCCCTGGCCGGGATGCCCGGGCTCACCGCTGATTGCCATGCGGACATCACACCGCCGGGCAGCCAGCCGCCGCGACGTCGTTAGGGGCGTCTAAGCGGCGTCCAAGGGGGCGTCAAAAGGACGTCAAAATATCCCCGATTGGGCGTACCGTGGTAGCTATGAGCGAGCCGAACACATCCCTGCGGGCCGTGCGGCAGTCCATGCGGATGTCTCAGGACGAGCTGGCCCGTGCCATCCGGGAGGCAGGCCAGCGGGCCGGTGAGCCCAACACGTGCACCAAGCGGCTGATCCAGCGATGGGAGGCAGGGCTCGTGACCATGCCGCGCGGTGCCTACGCCCGGGCGCTGGAATACGTCACCGGGCAGCCGGTCGAGAACCTGGGCTTCAGGCCAGCCGACGAGACGTACGGCCTGGACCGCGGCCGGGCGATGGACACGGGCGGCGGCGCGTGGATTCCCCTGGAGGACCCGAAGGCGAAAGGCCCGCTCACCGGCATCTGGCTCAGCCGTTACGAGTATGAAAGCTCAAGCCGCGGCGGCACGTTCGTCGACGAGCACTACGTGGTGGTCATCCAGCACGGGGCCAGGCTGCAGGTGCGGTCAGTGCCCGCGTCCGCGTCCCGGCTGATGATGGACCTGACCGTCAACGGCCAGGTGGTCACCGGCACGTGGACCGAGCAGACCAGCCCCGCCGGCTACTACCAGGGCGGCGTCTATCATGGCGCCATCCAGCTCCTGCTCGACCCGACCGGCCACCGGATGACCGGCCGGTGGGTCGGGTTCGGCAGGGATTTCGACCTGAACGACGGCCCGTGGACGCTGCAGCTCGTCTCGGCCGACACCGGCAAGGCGGCACTGGAGCGGTACGACCGGGTACCAGAGCCGGCCTGATGCCGTGCTTATGTCAACGGGAGGCTGGGTGCTGCCCGCCTGCGCGCAGCAGGTGTATGGAGTACGAAATGTCGCGCTCTTCGGCGTTCATGCTGGCGTCCCGGAGCCTGCCTGAACCGGCTAGCTGGCTTCCAGCACGGCCAGGTCGCGGACCGCGAACCGGTAGTGCTCGATCTCCTCGTCCATCACGACGCTGATGCAGTCGATCACGGTGCGCTCCTCGTCCGGGTAACCGGGAGCGGGTGAGCGCTGGCATAGCCGTCCCAGGCTGTCGTCGGTCAGGTCGGCCACGATGCGCCGCATCACGGCCATCCGGTCGGCGCGGGCGGCCAGGATCTCGGCGTAGCCGGGCCGCGCGGTCAGGTCGATGCCAAGCGCGGCCGCGTCCGCTGGCGGATACCAGCTCTGCGGGAGGCCGAGCGGGTGGTAGGGCATTTCCTCGTCCAGCACTGTCCGGCTGGCCCATGCGTCGGTGATGAAGACCAGATGGCGCAGTGTCTGCGCGAATGACCACTCCTCGTTGACCTGCTGAGTCAGCGCTGCCGCGGGCAGCCGCCCGGCTCGCTCGATTACCTGCGCCCACAGCCGCTCGATGGTGTCCCACATCGCGCGAACGTCGTCGGCCGTCTGGCCCTCGCGGAACTGCACTCGCTCCGGGTGCCGACGGTCCAGCTCGGCGCTGACGAAATCGCTCACGTCAACGCCGTTAACCGTGACATTGCTGAGGTAACCGGAAATGCTCACGTTCGTCAGCCAGCAGTCCCTGATCGTGACGCCGGTCAGGTCACAGTCGGTGAACCGGGCTCCGCGCAGGTCAGCGACGTCGAACCGAGCGCCCCGGAACTCCTCGCTGCCGCCGCCCTCACCGGCGTAGAACCGATGCGGTCCGAACTGCGCCTCCAGGGGTTCATCTGGGGAGGCGGGGGCCGGGTTGGCCGGATCGCTGGCTGCTGTCATGGACTGCATGGTAGTGCTGACCCCGGACGGTCTGCTTCCGGAAATACGCGCTGATGAGGCGGCCGGTAAGCCGACTCAGAGTGCCGACAACGCAGGTAGCAGTGGCGGCGGGTGGTGAACCACGGACGCTCTTGAAAACCGCTGGCAGTGCCCGCGCTGCGGCTCGGCCTGAGAGCCACACGGATGAACAACCTTCGGATGGCTGAGTCCGTCGGCGGGGCGGAGCGGTCAAGGGCCGATAGGGCATTAAGGTTGGCCAATGCCCCGGTTTGGCCGCGATGGCAAGCGCACGCCGGAACCCGGACCGCCACGGAAACTACCCGGGGCTATCGACGGGCTGACCGCCAGCTTCCGTGAGCTGAACGAGAAGCGTGACCGCCTGGAAGGCGACGTAGACAAGCTCCGGCGTCGCCTCGCGGAAGCCGAGGGTGAGCTTGATCAGCTCCAGCGCTCCTGGTGGCCGTCGCAACTCGACACGAAGCAGCGGCTGGACCAGTACCGGGATAAGCTGCGCGCCCATCTCGGTGCCGTCAGCAGCGAGCTGGACGCGACCAAGGCCAGCATCCCGGCGGCCCGGGCCGCACTGGTCAGGCACTATGCGGTAGCTCAGGCATCGCGGCGGCCCGTGGAAGCCCTCACCGTGCCCTGTCCGGACTGCGGGCAGCCGTCGGTTCCTCATAGGGCGGCCGCGGCCGGCAGGGGCTGGCGCAAAGGCTGGTACGAGTGTCCCGCCGACGACTGTGATGCCGCCTGGTCGGCCAGGTGGTCAGGTGGGGCACACCCCGCTGTCAAGATGGCGGGTTTGTGAATCCTCCAGCCGCCCCACCGCCAGACGCGCCATGCGAAACGTAGGCTCTCAAGATCATCTTGGCGGTGTCTGTAGCTGCCGAAGATCAGCTTCAGCTCCGTCCCGTTCGGTCAGATACACCGACCTGACGACATTCAGCTGCCACCGTTCCATGGGCGCGTCTCGCTGCCCGCGCTTGTGGTCCTGGCCGCGGCGCTTGTGGTGCTCACGTATGAATGCGGGGCTCGATTCGATATAAGCCCGCAGGATGCCGTCGCCGGTTGACTCGGCGAGGATGTGGGGCCGCATGTAGCGGCCGCTCGGCGTCGGAGTGCGTGAGGCTCGCCGATAGGGCGGCCTGGGCGGCGTGGGTCGGTGGCTAGGGCGTCTTCGCTGGCCGTGTCACGACTACGCGGCGGGTGGCTGGTCGATGCGCACCAGATTGCCGGACGGGTCACGCACGGCACAGTCTCGCGTGCCCCACGGCTGCTCGGTCGGCTCCTGCACGATCTCGGCGCCCGAGGCGCGTACCTTCTCGAAGGTGGCGACGAGGTCGTCGGTGTGGAAGTGGACGCCGTTCAGGGCGCCCTTGGCGACGAGGGCGGCGAGCGCGTCGCCGTCGGCGGGGCTGCCGCACATGTAGTTCGTGAGGACGATCTCGACGCCGGGCTGGGAGGCGCCGCCGACGGTGATCCAGCGGAAGCCTTCGCGGGCGACGTCGTTGCGCAGTTCGAGGCCGAGTGCGTCGCGGTAGAAGGCCAGTGCGAGGTCGGGGTCATGGACTTGGACGAAGCAACGAGAAAGAGTGAGATCCATGCCCGCAAGGCTAGCGAGCCAGCGCCCCGCGCGCTTCTCCGATCCTGCTCGGCCTGCGGCTCGGGCGGGTGAGCATGCTAGGTCGAAACAGATGAGAGAACTCGTCTCACGGTGTCCGCGTGGGCCTCGGTCAGGTGCCGACGTAGGCCGCCAGGTGCTCGCCGGTGAGGGTGGAACGGGCGGCGACGAGGTCGGCGGGTGTGCCCTCGAAGACGATTCGGCCGCCGTCGTGGCCGGGGCCGGGGCCGAGGTCGATGATCCAGTCGGCGTGCGCCATGACCGCCTGGTGGTGCTCGATGACGATGACCGACTTGCCGGAGTCGACGATCCGGTCCAGCAGGCCGAGCAGCTGCTCGACGTCGGCCAGGTGCAGGCCGGTGGTCGGCTCGTCGAGGACGTAGACGCCGGCCTTCTCCCCTAGGTGGGTGGCCAGCTTGAGCCGCTGCCGCTCACCGCCGGACAGCGTAGTGAGCGGCTGGCCAAGAGTGAGGTAGCCGAGCCCGACGTCGGCCAGCCGGTCAAGGACTTTGCACGCTGCGGGCGTGCGTGCCTCACCGGCGCCGAAGAACACCTCCGCCTCGGTTACCGACATCGCGAGCACCTCGCTGATGTCCCGGCCGCCGAGGTGGTACTCCAGCACCGAGGCCTCGAACCGCTTCCCCTCGCACTCCTCGCAGATGGTGGCGACGCCGGCCATCATCGCCAGGTCGGTGTAGATGACGCCGGCGCCGTTGCAGTTGGGGCAGGCGCCCTCGGAGTTGGCGCTGAACAGCGCCGGCTTCACCCCGTTGGCCTTCGCGAACGCCGTGCGGATCGGGTCGAGCAGTCCGCTGTACGTCGCCGGGTTGCTCCGTCGTGAGCCGCGGATCGCAGCCTGGTCGACCGACATCACTCCCTCCCGGCCAGACACCGAGCCGCGGATCAGTGAGCTCTTTCCCGACCCGGCCACGCCGGTCACCACCGCCAGCACGCCGAGCGGTATGTCGACGTCGACGTCCTGCAGGTTGTTGGTGCTGGCGCCGCGCACCTCCAGCACTCCCGACGGTGTCCGCACCGACGGCTTCACGGAGGCCCGGTCGTCCAGGTGTCGGCCGGTCAGCGTGCCGCTGGCGCGCAGCCCGTCGACGGTGCCCTCGAAGACCACCTCGCCGCCCGCAGTGCCAGCACCCGGGCCGAGGTCGACGACGTGGTCGGCGATCGCGATCGCCTCCGGCTTGTGCTCCACGACGAGCACCGTGTTGCCCTTGTCGCGCAGTTGCAGCAGCAGGTCGTTCATCCGCTGGATGTCATGGGGGTGCATGCCAATGGTGGGCTCGTCGAATACGTAGGTGACATCGGTGAGCGAGGAGCCGAGGTGGCGGATCATCTTGGTGCGCTGTGCCTCGCCGCCCGAGAGGGTGCCCGATGGCCGGTCCAGCGACAGGTAGCCCAGCCCGATCTCGACGAACGAGTCGAGGGTCTCGCCCAGCGCCGCCAGCAGCGGCGCCACGGACGATTCGTCCAGCCCGCGCACCCACTCGGCGAGATCGCTGATCTGCATCGCACAGGCGTCGGCGATGTTGATGCCCCCGATCCGCGACGACCGGGCCGCCTCGCTGAGCCGGGTGCCGCCGCACTCAGGGCAGGCGGTGAAGGTGAGCGCCCGGTCCACGAACGCCCGGATGTGCGGCTGAAGCGCCTCCCGGTCCTTGGACAGGAACGACTTCTGGATTCTGGGGATCAGGCCCTCGTACGTCAGGTTGACGCCGTCGACCTTGATCCTGGTCGGCTCCTTGTAGAGCAAGTCGTGGAGCTCGGTCTTGGTGAACTTACGGATCGGCTTGTCCGGGTCGAAGAAGCCGCAGCCGAGGAAGATGCGGCCAAACCAGCCGTCGACGCTGTAGCCCGGGATCGTGAGCGCACCCTCGCTGAGGGACTTGCTGTCGTCGTACAGCTGAGACAGGTCGTAATCGGTGACCGAGCCCCGGCCCTCGCAGCGCGGACACATGCCGCCGACGCGGGTGAAGGTCTTTCTCACGGTCGTGCTGGCACCGCGCTCGACGGTGATCGCACCGCTCGCCCGGACCGACGGTACGTTGAACGAGAACGCGTTGGGCGGGCCGATGTGCGGCCGCCCGAGCCGGCTGAAGAGAATGCGCAGCATCGCGTGGGCGTCGGTGGCGGTGCCGACCGTGGAGCGGGCGTCGGCGCCCATCCGCTCCTGGTCGACGATGATCGCGGTCGTCAGCCCTTCGAGCACGTCGACCTCGGGCCGCGCCAGCGTTGGCATGAACCCCTGCACGAAGGCGCTGTACGTCTCGTTGATCAGCCGCTGCGACTCCGCGGCGATCGTGCCGAACACCAGAGAGCTCTTGCCCGAGCCGGAGACGCCCGTGAACACCGTCAGCCGGCGCTTGGGGATCACGACGCTGACGTCCTTGAGGTTGTTCACGCGCGCGCCGTGCACGCGGATCACATCGTGGCCGTCGGCAACCTGCAGCGCAGGCGACTGCGTGTCCGTCCTCGTGACCATGTTCATCGGGTCTCCATCTGTTAGGCGGGGCCCAGCCAGGTTCCTGCCGGCCGGGCTGTCCGCCGAGGCACTGGCCACCAGACATCGATGTCGTGGCTGAGCCGATGCTCGGTGTCGCGACAGCGCTGAGCGCGGGAGCGGGGGGCGGGACTCATCGGTCCTGAAGCAGCCCGAGCACGTTGCCATCGGGGTCGGTGACGGTGGCCACCAGGCGGCCGCCACCGACGTCGCGCGCGGGCTCCTTCACGGTGGCACCCGCGGCGGTCACCTCGGCCAGCTTCGCCTCGATGTCCGCCACGTGCCAGTAGGCCACCGGTGAGGTCATGCCCTGCGGTCCACCGCCCGGCACCAGCCCGATGTGCTGGCCCGCGGCCTCGAAGCCGACGTAGTAGGACGAGTCGGCCGTCGGCGGTACGCCAAGCAGGGCGGCGTACACCGGTTTGGCCGTCGCCAGGTCGGACACGGGATGCAGCACGGTCTTGATTCCCTCGGTAGAAGAGCCGGTCATGGTTACTCCTGAAGTCGTGGGTCACATCGACCCGGTGTGTACGGTCGTGTTAAGACGAACGGCGAGGCGCGAAATGGAAGGCCAGGGATGCGTCCGGGGCGTCATGTGGGAGGAAGGTCTGGTGAATCGTGACGTCCATGACGGTCATGCTAGGCGTGGCTCCGTGACTCGCGCTTCTCCAAAACTGCTTACTTTCGGCCGGCCCTCCACGCCGCAGGGCGGCCGGGCCAGGCCCTCGGCTCGGTGCCCGAACTTGATCGCGGATCGCTTCCGAAACGGCGAAGTGATCCGATATGAGGCAGCTCTGCGCGGCAATGCCGCCTACCTAACCTAGGCAGTGCGGCCAGGAGGCACAAGAAACTGGCCAGCGGCGCAACCCGCGGAGCTGTCCGTCAGCCCAGCCGCTAGGATCAGCCTCTGTAAGGTGGAGAACATGCGGGTGAGTGCCGACATTGACGAGCTGCGTCGGCTGCGCCGGGCGCGCGACCGGATGGACCGCGAGTACGCGCAGCCGCTCGACGTCCCCGCGCTCGCTCGCACGGCGCTGATGTCGTCGGCGCACTTCAGCCGCCGCTTCCGCGAGGCGTACTCCGAGACGCCGTACTCCTACCTGATGACCCGGCGCATCGAGCGGGCGAAGGCGCTGCTGCGCCGCGGCGACCTGAGCGTGACGGATGTCTGCTTCGCGGTCGGCTGCACGAGCCTCGGCTCACGTACCGCGCCCGCAACCACGACGAGCTGCGTGTCGTGCCCGCCTGCCAGACGATGGTGCTGACCCGGCCGCGCAAGGGCGGGGGCCAGGGGCGCGCGGAAGAGAGCAGTTTCGGAGAAGCATCCGTCACCGCACCCGCCTAGCGTCGGTGCCATGACCATTTCGCTCAGCGGCGTGCACGTCCTCGTCGACGACCCCGACGCCGCCCTCAGCTTCTACCGCGACACCCTCGGCCTGACGGTGCGCCACGAGGTCGCCCGCGACGGCTTCCGCTGGATCACCCTCGTCACCGACAGCCAACCCGAGATCGAGATCGTGTTGTCACAGCCGCATGCGGGCCGCTCCCAGGAGGACGGGGACGCCCTCGCGGCCCTGCTGGCCAAAGGTGAGCTGCAGATGGTCCAGTTGCGCTCCGACGACCTCGACGCGACCTTCGACATAATCGCGGCCGCACCCGAGGCCGAGGTACTACAGGAGCCCATCACCCAACCCTGGGGAGCCCGCGACATCGCCGTGCGAGACCCCGCGGGCAATCATGTCCGCATCACCGATCACACCGGTCCCGCCCCGCGCTGACGAGTGCAGACCGGTCACGGCGCCAGCGCCCCCGCCGCGATCCGCCCGCGAGGACGCACCACTACAGCCCGCTTGTCGAGCGCCCGCCGGACCGTCTTGTCCGCGACGTCCAGATGCCGGCTGACTGCGTGATGACGAAGGTCCCGGCGAAACGGGTCCGGTCGCTCTTGCCGAGGCGCTCCCGACACCCTAAACCTGAAATCAGGATGCGGGGTCGGTCATGATGAGGTACCTGCCGGCGCGAGGAGTGATCGTCCCGGCGACGGTCGCGTTCGCCGCAGGATGCCGCGCCGAGATCAGCAACATGCCAGCGCCCGCCCCCGCCAAGGTCATCGCACGGCACACGGGCACGCCCAAGGCGCCAGGCTATGTCGCCTGCACCGCGCCCACCGACCCGAACATCCCGCTCGGCCCCGCCCTGGCGAGTACCCCGTTCGACTCGGATTCCCTGGATCCCCGCACACCGTGCTGCCGCGGCTGGGCTGCCCGATACGCCAGCGCAGGCACCACTCGTCCAGGCCGAGTCCGCAAGGCCTCGAGCAGGAAGGAGGTGAGCCCGGGTTAACCAAAAGGGGAGGGTCGGCGGCCAAGGCCGACCCCCCGAGGTAACCAACTACCTACTGAGGAGTATGAACAGCCATGAAAATCAGGTCAATACTCGCCACCGGGGCGGTCGCCCTCGCGGTAGTCGGCGGCAGCGTGACGGCTGCGGGCGCATCGACCACACACGTGCGGCCGGTGCCAACGGCAACGGGAAGTGTCGCGCTGTCCGGGCCGATCCAGTACGTGTCGTTCGCTGTGTCCGCTAAGGCCGGCCACCACGGCTGGATCGACTATGCGAACTTCACCTACCCGGCCGCCAACACGAACGTGTGGAATATCAGCGGGACGCACGCGCTGGTCTTCGCCGGCACCTACGCCCACACGATGACGGTCACCACCGTCACGCCGCTGTCGACGCACGCGACCCGGTTCTCCGGGACGGGCACCTACAACGCTGACTCTTCCTACACATGGACGGTCACCGGCACAGTCAGCTGGAACGCGGTCTCGTTCTCCATCCTCTACACCGGCACCAACGCGGGCTACCGGGTCAGCGGCCACGGCTGGATCGCAGCCAACGGCTCCGTGTCCGGGACCGCGCGTGACAGCAACGGCCTGATGCTGCCGTTCACGATGCCGGCCGGCTCGGCGTTCCAGGTGCTCAGGTACCAGGCCCCGGTGACGTGGGCCGTCATTAGTGGCCACAACGCCCGGTTCGGGTTCACCATCCCGAGCTATGCGCCAGCGGCGCTGGCGGGTCTGCCCATCGTCGTCAAGGTGCACGACGGCGGGCCCGGCTACCAGAACGACACCTACGCCCACGGTGTCGCCACGAGCTGGCACAACGGACCGGTCACCCAGTACCCGATCACGAGCGGCAACATCATCGTCAATAGGTGAGCGACGTCGCCCGCCGTGCGGCCCCTTCCTCGCGGAGGGGCCGCACGTTCGTCTCGACAGGTGATGTCCGCCGGTCTACAAGTTGAGGACGAGCCGGGCCGTGCAGGAGCGGGAGACGCAGATCATCATGCAGTCGCCCGCGCGACGTTCGTCCTCGGTGAGCACGGAGTCGCGGTGGTCGGGCAGGCCGTCCAGGACGGCGGTCTCGCAGGTGCCGCAGGTGCCCTCGGCGCAGGACGACAGGACCCCGATCCCGGCTTCCTCGACGACGTCCAGGATCGAGCGGTCCGGGGGGACGGTGAGGCTGACCTGGCTGCGGGCCAGTTCCACCTCGAAGCCCTCGGCCCGGACCGGCGCGGTCAGCGGCCGGGCGCTGAACCGCTCCACGCGCAGCGACCGGGGCGGCCAGGCACGGCAGCGTTCCTCCACCGCGGCCAGCAGGGGTTCGGGGCCGCAGCAGTAAACCAGGGTGTCCGGCCGCGGGCTGCCCAGGAAGGCGTCCAGGTCGAGCAGCCCGGTCTCGTCCTGGGGCGCCACGGTGACCCGGTCCCCGTAGCAGGCGAGTTCGTCGAGGAACGCCATCGAGGCCCGGCACCGGCCGCCGTACAGAAGATGCCAGTCCGCGGCGGCCGCCTGCGCGGCGGCGATCATCGGGAGGATAGGGGTGATCCCGATCCCGCCCGCGATGAACAGGTAGCGGGCCGAGTCGGCCAGCCCGAAATTGTTCCGCGGGCCGCGCACCCGGACCGTCTCGCCGGCCCGCAGCTGGTCGTGGACGAAGCGGGAGCCGCCGCCGCCATCCGCGTCACGCAGGATGCCCAGCCGCCACCGGCGAGGATCGGCCGGGTCGCCGCACAGTGAGTACTGCCGGGTCGGCGCCCCGTCCAGGACAAGGTCCACGTGCGCGCCCGGCGACCACCGGGGCAGCGGGCTCCCGCCGATCTCGCATAGCGCCAGCGTCACTACCCCGTCCGCGACCTGGACCTTGCTCTCCACCCGGACGTCGGCCTCGAACTCGCGGGTGACCACGGTGACGCCGGTGCCGTGGTGCTCGTGCTCGGCCGAGGCGACCGGAAACGGCGCGACCGGAAACGACAGGTGCAGGTGCTCCCAGACGTACATGTTCGGCGTGGTCCGGTAGCGCTCCGGCGGCTCGGCGATCGTGTAGTCGCCGAGGACTCCAAGCGCCTCCTCCAGGGCGACCTTCGCCTCGAGCCGCGCCAGCGGCGCGCCGAGGCAGCCGTGCATGCCCTCCCCGAAGCCCAGGTGGCGGAACCGGCCGCGGGTCACGTCGAACCGGTCCGGATCGGTGAAGCGGCGCTCGTCGCGGTTCGCGGCGCCGTAGACCAGCACCACCCGGCCGCCGGCCGGGATGGTCACGCTGTGCAGGGTGACCTCGCGGGCGGCGGTGCGGCCGACCAGCTGCAGCGGCGTGGCGAGACGGATCGCCTCCTCGACGGCGTCCGGGATCAGGGCCGGGTTATCCCGGAGCAGCGCCCGCTGGCCGGGGTTCTCGGCGAGCAGCTTGAACAGCGTCCCGGTGAGCCCCGCGGTGCTTTCCACCCCGCCGAGGAACAGCACCATCATCAGGCCGAGGACCTCCGAGGCGGGCCCGATGTCCTGCTCGGCGAACGGCACTCCGTCGATGTCGGCGGTGACCAGGTGGGTCACCAGGTCGTTGCGCGGGCGGGCGCGCCGCTCGTGCAGGAGGTCGACGAAGTAGCTCTGGATGCCGGCGGTGGCGGCCTTGGCCACCGGGGTGAGCCGGGCGTCGTCGGGCTTGCGGTCCTTGAGCTCGTGCACCCACCGCTCCAGCTGTGCACGGCCTTCCGCACGGGCCGAAGGGAGGCCGAGCAGGTCGAAGAACACCTCGTTGGGCATCGGCCAGGCCAGCTCCTGGGCCAGGTCCACGGTGCCCCGGTACCGCCAGACGTCGATGAGGCCGCGCACCACGGCGCGGACCGCGTCCTCCCGCTCGGTAATGCGGTTCGGCAGCAGCCGCGGCTGGATCATCCGGCGGATCTGGTCGTGCCGCGGGTTGTCGATGTCCGGCAGGAACCCCGGGCCGCTCTGGTCCTTGGCGGTGTCGTCGATGTCGATGCCCTCGTAGCTGAGGAACGTCTGCGGATCCGTCGCGGCGGCCCGCACGTCCTCGAACCGGGACAGCGCCCACCAGCCCCACTTCTCGCTGTAGAACACCGGCGCCTCGTCGCGCATCCAGCGGTACACCGGGAACGGGTCGGCCTGGAATTCCTGGCTGAACGGGTCGTACTCCATGACCCGTGACGGGCTTCTGCGCATCTCTCGGGCCGGACTGCTGCGCACGTCTCGGGCCGGACTGCTGCTCGTGATGACTTGTGCCGGACTGCTGCTCATGTCGACCTCCGCAAGGCCGCCGGAAGGCTCAGGTTGGACATTCGTTGGAAATTTATGGATCGTTCCAACAAGGGAAGGATCCCCGACCCGGTGCCCGCCTGTCAAGCCCTCGACGTCATAATCTCAGTACCAGACCTGCTGGAATCGCCATTCTTCGATCTGAACGCGTGTCGCCTGACAGCCCGATCCCCGCCTGGGATAAGCTACGAGCCCAGTAGATCGTTCCATTCCCGGTCGCGGAGGTCCCGGATGTCGGTCAACGGCGAGCACCTTGTTCCCCGGCCCACCATCCGTGACGTGGCCGAACGTGCCGGCGTCTCCAAATCCCTGGTCTCCCTCGTGTTGCGGGGCTCGCCGAAGGTCAGCCCCGACCGGCGGGCGGCGGTGGACCGGGCCATCGCGGAACTCGGCTACCGTCCCAACGCCGCCGCCCGAACCCTCCGCGAAGGACGCAGCCGGGCCATCGGCGTGCTCCTCAACGACGTCCGTCACCCCTGGTACATCGACCTCCTCGACGGTCTCATCTCCGTCCTGGAGGCGAACGGGAGGCATGTCGTGCTCAGCGGCGGCGGCCGGCTGGACCGGCGGATGGACGACTCGGTGCTGCGCGGCTTCCTCGAGCTCGAGGTCGACGGCTTCATCCTGGCTGGCACCCAGGCGAACTCGCCGGTCATCGCCGAGATCGCCAGCGTCGTCCCCACGATCACGGTGGGCTGGCGCGACATCGACCTGCCACGGGTGGATGCGGTCGCGAACGACGACCTGCTCGGCGCGACGCTGGCGACCCGGCACCTGATCGAACTCGGCCACCGCAAGATCGCGCACATTTCCGGGCGCGTGTCCGGGACCAGCAATGTCGTCGGGAAGCTGCGCCAGCAGGGTTACGAGGACACGATGCGGGCCAGCGGGCTTGGCGAGTACATCAGGGTCGAGCCCGGCGACTTCACCGAGGACGCCGGTTACCGTGCCACCGTGCGCCTGCTCAGCAGCGATCAGCCGCCGACCGCGATCTTCGCCGTGGACGACATGACCTGCCTCGGCGCGCAGTCGGCCGCCTCGGAGATGAACATCGACGTGCCGGGCCGGCTCTCGCTCGTCGGCTACGACAACTCCTACCTGGCCCGGCTGCGGTCGATCTGGATCACCAGCGTTGACAGCGCCGGCCTCGACGCCGGGCGGCTCGCCGCCCGCACCCTGCTGGCCCGGGTCGCCGACCCGGGCCGCGCCGCCGAGCTTCACCTCCTAACCCCGACACTCCAGGTCCGCGGATCCACCGCGCCGCCGCCCGGATGACGCCGCCGCGATAGAAAGGTCACCATGGAGCCCCAGCCGACGACGCAAGCCCGCGGCAGCATCCTCGCTGTACCGGGACCTGCAGGCCGGGCGCGGCACCGAAGTGGAACAGATCCTCGGTGACCTGATCAGCCGAGCCCGCGCCCTCGGCGTCGCCACCCCCGTGCTCGACCTGGCCACCCTCGCACTCCGCGTGCACCAGCAGCGCGTTCACAACTCACCTCCGCCCCGGGAGTCAGCGGGGTGACCTAGCTGCCCCGAAAATAATCTCCGGTCAGTCCTATTTGGTTGCCGTCTGCGCCCGTATACGCTATTATGTTCGATAACATATCGAGGATCAAATTCAAGTTCAATATTCCGAACGGATGTGGGTGCATGCCCCAGGAATCGGCTCCTGCGGACCCCGGATGGGACGAGGATCCCGCCCGGCGCGCAGCGGGGATGCCGCCTGGGCCGGACCAACCCCTGCCGCTAGGCGACCCTGGCGGGCCTTACTGGGAGCCGGTGATCACCCGCCCGGATCCGATGACTGAGGAGGAGCGCGAGGCCTGGCTGGATGCCCTTGCCGGGGAGGATGAGCCGTTCGACCCGGAGGAATACCCCGACCCGGACGGGCCGCCGCCGCCCGGTGAGGACGAGCTGACGCCGCAGGAGGTCGCGGAGATCGGGGAGGTCACCGAGGCGGAAGAGCAGGCTGCCGCTAACGCCGCCCGGTCGGGGACGACCGGGGCGCTGGCGGCGATCGCGGCGCGGGCGGGCCGCCGGGGCCCGGGCCAGCCGGGGTCGGCGCGGATCTTCCCTGGCGAGTCGGCCAGTCGCGCGGCGGCGTTCGGCAGCGGGCTGGCGCTGGATGTGATGCCGGGCTGCCCGGACCTGGCGATGCTCGCCGATGCGGCCGCGGGCCCGGACGACACCTACGACGGCGCCTCCGACGATGAGCTGGTCGGGGTGCTGTGCGCGTGGGACCGGCTGGAGGCCCACATGGCCGCCCGCAAGCTCGCCGCGGCCGCCGAGCTCATCCGCCGGCGCCCCGAGCCCGGCTGCCCGCCAGAAGGCCCGGCGCGGATGCCCGCGGCGTGCGAGGAGTTCACCACCGAAAACTGCGACCACCGCTTCGCGGCCAAGGGCCACGACCCCGGGATCAAGCTCCGGCACCTGGCCCAGATCCGGCACGCCACCTGCACCAGCCCCGTCTGCCGGCGCCCCGCCGCCACCTGCGACTTCGAGCACAACATCCCCTACGAGGCAGGCGGACGGTCGTGCCTGTGTAATGGCGGCCCCAAGTGCCGGCACGACCACCGGCTCAAACAGCACCCCCGGTGGCACGTCGATCAGCTTCCCGACGGCACCTTCCGATGGACCACCCCATCGGGCCGCCAGTACGCCACCGAACCCACCAGGTACCCGATCTAACCGCAGACGGCATGCCCCGTTCGTCATCGCTGTTGCCCAGAGCTTGTCCAACATCTCCGGCGTCGTGGCCCGGGTTTTCGTGGATGACCTCGACGCTGCCATCCCGCTGTAACAGCAACTGGCCCAGACCAACAGCTCAGGACGAACAGCTCAGGACGAACAGCTCACGGCAGCAACTCGAGGTGGCGGACCAGCTTGGCCACCTGGTTCCGCGGCCCGATCAGGCTGACGGCGAGCAGAGCTAGGTCGTCGGCATCGGTCTTGGCGAGTTCGCGGAGATAGTCGTCGTACACGCGGGTGGCCTGCGCCGCCGCGGGCATGTCAGCCGCGAGCAGCTGGCGGTCGATGGCCTGCTGGCGGATCTCAGCGAGCTGGGCCGAACTGGCGGCGAGGATCGAGCAGCCCGCCCAGGGCAGGCCCGGATGCCAGTGGTCCGATGCGTCGGGACCGCCGGGGCCCAGCAACCCCGGCACCGCTGGCGCGGTGGCCGCCGACACGCAGACGGCCGCGTTGGCGGCCTGGCCGGGGGAGAGCGACCGGTCGACGATCACCACCCACTTCAGCTTGGCCGCTCCGGTGCGCTCACCGGTCCTCATCTCGTCTGGCGTGTACCCGTGTACCTCACGGGCCGCTCCGTCCTGTACCTCATACGTCTCCATATAAGAATGGTAGTTAGAGATACAGCTCTAGATCTACTTAGCCGTATTTAATTCGGCTAGTATGGCAATATGCCTCACCTGGACGAACTTGATACGGCCCTTCTCCGCGAATTGCAGCGTGATGCACGGCGGACCAACCGGGATCTGGCCGCTGCGGTCGGCATTGCCCCCACCACGGCGCTCGACCGGACCCGGTCGCTACGGCAGCGCGGGGTCATCCGCGGCGCCCTGCTCGACGTCGACCTGGCCGCTATCGGCCGCCCGGTCCAGGCCCTGATCGCTGTCCGGATCCGGCCGCCGTCGCGGCGCAACATCGAGGCGTTCCGGGACTGGGCAGCCCGCCTGCCGGACACCGTCGGCGTGTTCGTCGTCTCCGGCAGCGAGGACTTCCTGCTGCATGTCGCCGTGGCCGATAACCAGCATCTGTACGCCTTCGTCATCGACAAGCTCACCGAACGGCCAGAGGTGGCCGACGTCCGCACCAGCGTCATCTACGAGCACCTGCGGAACCCCGCCGTCGTCCCCGACCCCGCCGCACGGGCCTGACCCCGAAGCATCCCGCGGCATCCCGCAACCCCGACGCCGCGCCCCCAGCGGCAGGGCGGCATGTCGGCTAGCGGTCCTCCCGTCGGCGCCTGCGGCGCAGGGCGAGCAGCGGGATGCCGAGAACAGCCGCGGTTCCGGCCACCGGAGCTGCCGCGACCGCGCTGACCGCCGCCCCGGCGACCTGGAGCACGGGCGCCCCGGCGGCCCCGGCGTGCAGTGCGGCCTGCTGGAGCGTGGCGGGAATCGGCAGGTCGCCGAATTGCGACAGCGGCCAGATGATCAGGAAGGCCCGGCCGGCCACTTCGTTCTCTGGAACGGTCCCGTTGTCCGGGAAGCCGCCGAACATATGCCCCCGGGAATCATCGGAAATCGCCCGGTTATCACCCATGACCCACAGCCGCCCCCGCGGGACGATGACGTTGAACGGCTGGGCCGAGGGACTCGCGCCCGGGAACAGGTAAGACTTCTCGTCCAGCGGGACCCCGTTGACGGTCAGCTTGCCGGCCGTGCAGCACATGACGTGATCGCCGGGCAGGCCGATCACCCGCTTGATGTAGTACGTCTGCGTGCTGTACACCCCGATGTCGCCGAGCACGTCATCCACCGCCCGCAGCACCGGGTCGCCAGGGGGAGCGGGATCTGGCGCGCCCGTCGTAGTGCCCCACGAGCCCTGCCCGCTGAACACCACGATGTCGCCGCGGTCGATGCCGCGGAAATGGTAGACCAGCTTGTTCACCAGCACCCGGTCGCCGGTGAGGAGGGTGTCTTCCATCGAGGACGAAGGGATCCGGTAAACCTGGACCACGAACGCCTTGATGAGCAGCATGAGGATGATCGCCGACACCACGATCGTCATCAGCTGGCGCCAGGACCGCTTCCGCCTTCCGGCCGCGGACTCGTGGCCCGGCCCGGCCGCCGGGCCCTCGCCCGGTTCCGTTGCCTCCGCCGGATCGCGCTGATCGTCAGTTGCCTGCTGGTCGCGCACGGTCAGCGACCTGTCCGGTCGCGTCCGAGCCGCCTCAATTCGGCGATCGTGGTAGGCAATGACACCGGCGTCCTCGGTGGTAGTCGTGGCCGGGCCCAGCGTGCGTCGGCTCGCGCCCGGGATCCCTCGTACGTGCCCGAAAGCGGCGAATTTCAGTGTGCCATATCTTGGCCTAAGAATTCCGCCGGTCGCCGGTCAAGGGTCGCCGGTCGCCGCCGACCCCGCATGAGCCACGCGAAGGACAGACCAAGCCAGGAAGGACGATCCCGTTTGGGTCACGCCAGCGAGAAGGCCAGGCGCACCAGCTTCACCCGGGCCGAACTGAGGTCGTTCACCGGCGCCACCCTGCCGGACCTGATCGCCGACGGAGTGCGGCTGCTGTTCACCGGGATCAATCCGGGCTTGCGCAGCGTGGCCGTACAGGGCCACTTCGCGCCGCGCGGCAACCGGTTCTATCCGGCGCTGCTGAAGGCCGGGATCACGGATCACCTGATCGACGCGTCGGCCGGGCTCTCGGCCAGCGACCGCGACTACCTCCTCGGCCGGGGCGTCGGCATCACCAGCCTGGTCGCCCGGGCGACAGCCAGCGCCGGTGAACTCGGCCCGGCCGAGCTGGCCGAAGGCGCGCGCGCCCTAGCCGAACGAGTCCATCGGTACCGCCCGCGTGTGGTCGCGATCCTGGGGGTCAGCGCCTACCGGATCGCCTTCGGCTCTCCCCGGGCCACGCTCGGCCGCCAGCCCGGGAGCCTGAACGGCGCCGAGCTGTGGGTGGTGCCGAACCCCAGCGGGCGCAACGCGCACGCGTCCGCGGCTACGCTCGCCGCCGCCTACCGGGAGGTCGCGCTGGCCGCCGCCATCGACCTGAGCCTAGCTTCAGACCCAGGCCAGCTAGGGCCGTTAGCCCGGTGCGTACCGTAGAACCCGGACCGCTCAGATCCTCCAGGGAGCGCGGATGACCAGAACCCAGCATGTGCGCGTCGAGGGCACCAGCTACCAGCGTGGCCGGCAGTACGGCACCGAGGCCAGGGCCCGGGTGCGCCTGTCGGTCCAGGCTTACCAGCAGGCCTTCGCGCACTTCGCGGGGTGGGACTGGCCGGCCGTCCGGCGCGAGGCCGCCCGGTTCGAGGCGCCGATCGGCAAGTTCCGGCCCGCCTACCTGGAGGAGATGCGCGGCATCGCGGACGGCGCCGGCCTCGACCTGACCGACGTGCTGGCGATCAACGTGCGCACCGAGGTGATGTACTCGGCCAAGGCCCGCAACGCCCCCAGAGAACCACGGCTCCCCGCGGAGTGCAGCGCCTTCGCCTACGTCCCAGCTCCGGGCCAGCCAGGATCGGCGATCCTCGGCCAGAACTGGGACTGGCTCCTGCACGCGGCCCAGACGCTGGTCGTGCTGGAGGCCAGGCCGGACGACGGCCCGGCCTTCGTCACGGTGGTCGAGGCCGGCCTGCTGGCCAAGACCGGGATGAACGCCGCCGGGCTCGGCCTGGTCACCAACGCCCTGGTGACCGAGGCGGACACCGGCGAGCCGGGGCTGCCCTATCACGTGCTGCTGCCATGCCCGACAGCGCCGTCCGGCTCCAGCGCCTGCGGGCGGCCATGACGGTGCAGGCCATGACCGGCAAGCCGCCGACGCTCGATGATTTCCGCATCCTGCTCGCCGATCACGCCGACTACCCGAACAGCGTCTGCGCTCACCCCGACCCGGCGGATCATCCCCGCGAGCAGGGCGCGACTATCGCCTCGGTGCTGATGGACCTGAACACCCGTCAGCTGTGGCTCGCGGCGGGCCACCCATGCCAGGCGCCCTACGAACTGCTTGACGTCGCCCTGTGAGCGAGAGACTGTGAGCGGGCCCGGCGGGCCAGCCCCGCGTGCATCCGCCGCGGCCACAGCGGCCCGCCGTAGATGAACCCGGTGTAGGCCTGCACCAGCGTGGCGCCTGCCTGCAGCCGCTCCCAGGCGTCGTCGGGAGTCTCGATCCCGCCGGCCGCGATGAGCACCAGGCGGTCCCCGGCCCGGGCCCGCAGCCGGACCAGCACCGCGAGCGCCCGGGCCCGCAGCGGCGGCCCGGAAAGACCGCCCGCTCCGGCCGCCGCCACCTGGGACGGCGGGCTGGCCAGCCCGTCCCGGGACACCGTGGTATTGGTCGCGATGATCCCGTCAAGGCCGAGTTCGAGCGCCAGGTCCGCCACCGCGTCCACGTCGGCGTCGGCCAGGTCCGGCGCGATCTTCACCAGCAGCGGCACCCTCCCGTCGAGCCGGCCCTCCGCCGAGGCGTCGAGCGCCTCGCGCACCGCCACCAGCACCGGCCGGAGCCGGTCCGCGGCCTGCAGGTCGCGCAGCCCCGGCGTGTTCGGCGAGCTGACGTTGACCACCACGTAGTCGGCCACCCCCGCCACCGCCCGCGCGCTCGCCGCGTAGTCGGCGGCCGCCTCCTCGTCCGGCACCACGCGCGTCTTGCCGATGTTCACCCCGACGACCGGCCCCCGGCGCGCCCCGGTCGCCCGCGTCCGCCCGCGCAGCCGCGCGGCCGCCGCCAGAGCCCCCGCGTTGTTGAACCCCATCCGGTTGACCAGGGCCCGGTCCGCGCTCAGCCGGAACATCCGCGGCCGCGGGTTCCCCGGCTGGGCCTGCGCGGTCACCGTGCCGACCTCCACGAACCCGAACCCGAGCGCGCCCAGCCCGCGCGTCGCGCGCGCGTCCTTGTCGAATCCGGCCGCCAGCCCGAGCGGCCCGGGAAACTCCAGCCCCAGCGCTCGCACCCGCAGCACCTCTTCACGCGGCCCGAGCCACCGCCCGAGCAGCCACGCCACCCCCGGCACCCGCGCCGCCACCCCGAAGACCTGGATCAGCCAGAACCCGCCCCGGTGGGCCGCCTCCGCCGGCACCCGCCGTAGCACCACCCGGTAAAGCAGCCGGTACATGACCTCACCCCGCAGCATTATCCCGAACGCCCCGCCTGCCCGCCCCCCGCAGCTGCCTGCCCCGCCCCGAACGGAGTCGGTGGGCCCCCGGGTACCTTCTTACGTACGCTGTGTGCCACCGACCCCATGCGCCCCGGCCGCGGCCTGCTACGCGACGAGCTCGGATTCGCCGGTGAAGGCGTCCCAGAGGGCGGCGTAGGTGCCGTCGGCGGTCAGGAGCTCCTCGTGGGAGCCTGCCTCGATGATGGCGCCCTGATCCAGGACCACGATACGGTCGGCACGGGCGGCGGTGGTCAGCCGGTGCGCGACCACGATCGTGGTGCGCGCCGCGGTCAGCTCGCTGATCGCGTGGTTCACCGCGGCCTCGGCGGCCAGGTCGAGCGCGGCGGTAGCCTCGTCGAGCAGCAGGATGGCGGGGTCGGCCAGCTGCGCGCGGGCCAGCGCGATGAGCTGGCGCTGGCCGGCCGACAGGTTGCGGCCGCGTTCGGACACCTCGTGGCTGTAGCCGCCGTGCAGCCGGGTGATCATCTCGTGCGCGCCGGTCGCCCGGGCCGCGACCTCGACCTCGGCGTCGCTGGCGTCCGGCCTGGCGTACGCGATCGAGTCCCGGACCGTGCCCGCGAACAGGTACGACTCCTGCGGGACGACGCCGAGCTGATGCCGGTAGCTGGCCAGGTCGTAATCGCGGACGTCGGTCCCGTCCACCAGCACCTGCCCGCTGGTCACGTCGTAGAACCGGGCGATGAGCTTGACCAGCGTGGACTTGCCCGCCCCGGTCTGGCCGACCAGGGCGACGGTCTCGCCGGGCTCGATGGTCAGGTTGATGCCGGACAGTGCGTTCGCCTCGGTCGTCTGGGGGGACCGTTCTCCCGGGCGGGTACCGTAGCCGAAGTCCACGTCCCGCAGCTCGATCCGGCCGTCCAGCCGGCCCGCCGTGACCGGCTGCGGGGACGGCGGGGTGGAGGTGCGCAGCCGCAGCAGGTCGGTGATCCGGCGGAGCCCGACCATGGCCTGCTGGTAGCCGTCGAAGACCTGGGAGAGCTGCTGGACGGGGGAGAAGACCATGTCGATGTAGAGCAGGTAGGCGATCAGCGCGCCCGTGGTGAGCCCCCCGCTGTGCATCTGCCCGGTGGCGATGATCAGCACGATCGCGCCGGCCGCGGTGGACAGGGTCTGCACGAACGGGAAGTAGATCGCGATGTAGCGCTGCGCGCGCAGCCGGGACACCCGGAACGCCTGGCTCAGCGCGCCGAACCGGTCCCGGTTGACCTGCTCGCGGCGGAACGCCTGCGTCACCCGCAGCCCGGCCACGTTCTCGGCGAAGTCGGCGTTGACCGCGGCGACCTTCTCCCGCGATTCGGCGTACGCCCTGGCCGACTTGGCCCTGAACACCAGCGTGGCCGCCACCAGCACCGGGAAGATGCACAGCACCGCCAGGCCGAGCCGCAGGTTGATGATGAGCAGCGCGGCGAGCACGCCGAAGCAGGTGAGCACCGAACTGACCATGGTGACGAGCCCGGTCTGCAGGAACGAGGACAGCGCGTCCACGTCCGTGGTCATCCGGGTCATGATCCGGCCGGAAAGCTCGCGCTCGTAGAAGTCCAGGCCGAGCCGCTGGAGCTGGGCGAAGAGCTTGACCCGCAGGGTGTACAGGAGCCGTTCGCCGTTCCGCCCGACCACCATCGCCTCGGCGATGTTGACCAGCCAGTCGGCCAGCACGATGGCCAGCCCGATGAGCGAGACCACTACGATCGCGTGGAAGACCTTGGTCTGGACCCCGTGGTCGATGCCGTTCCTGACCAGCGCGGGCAGCGCCAGCCCGGCCACTGCGTCCAGGCCGTCCAGGACCAGCCCGATGACCAGCGCGGCGGCCAGCGGCCGCAGCAGCCTGCGCAGCGTGAAGTGCCGGTCCCCGGCCCGCGCCTGGGCCAGGTCCACATCCGGCGTGTCCTTGGCCGGCGCGAGCGCGTCGACCTGGGCGAGCAGTTCGGGGGAGGGCGGCAGGCTCTCGAACGTGCCGGTGACGTTCCCGGCGCCGCCGCGGCTGCGCCCCATGGCTCCGGCCGTCCCGCGCCCCGCAGCGCCCGCGGACCGGCGGCCGCCGGCCCCGGCGGCGCTCGCGCTGGCCAGCGCCCGCCCGTCCAGCACGTCTTCCACGGTGCGGACCGGGCGCGCCCGGACCATGAGCGCTTCGGCCGTCTCGTCATCCTCGGGGCCGGTGATGAGCTGCCGGTACAGCGGGCAGCGCTCGTTCAGTTCCTCGTGGGTGCCGCTGTCGGCGACCCGGCCCTGATCCAGGACCACAATGCGGTCGGCCAGGTTCAGCGTGGACCGGCGGTGCGCGATGATCAGCGTGGTGCGGCCCCGCATGATCTCGCGCAGCGCGGTATGGATCTCGGCCTCCAGGCGCGGGTCGATGGCCGAGGTCGCGTCGTCGAGCAGCAGCAGCCGGGGGTCGGTGACCAGCGCCCGGGCCAGCGCCACCCGCTGCCGCTGGCCGCCAGAGAGGGTAAGGCCCTGCTCGCCGACCACGGTGTCGTAGCCCTGGGGCAGCCGGACGATGAACTCGTGTGCCTGGGCCGCCTGGGCCGCGGCGATGACCTGCTCGCCGGTCGCATCCGGCCGGCCGTAGGCGATGTTGGCCCGGATCGTGTCGGAGAACAGGAAGCTGTCCTCCATGACCAGGCCGATCGCGGCGCGCAGCGAGTCGCGGGTCACGTCGGCCACGTCGTAGCCGCCGATGCGGACCGAGCCGGCCTGCGGGTCGTAGAAGCGGGGCAGCAGCAGGGCCAGGGTGGACTTGCCCGAGCCGGACGCGCCGACCACGGCGACCGTCTCGCCCGGCTCGACGCGGAGCGAAAGGCCGCGCAGCACCGGCTCGGACGGCACGTAGCCGAACCGGACGTCGTCGAAGCTGAGGCCGGACGCGTCCGGCGGGAGCTCGATCGCGTCTGGCTTGTCGCTGATGGCGGGCTGCGAGTCGATGATGTCGAACACCCGGATGACGCTGGCCCGCGCCTCCTGCCCGATGGTGACCATCATCGTGAGCATGCGCACCGGGCCGCTCATCAGGGCCAGGTAGGCCGAGAACGCGAGGAAGGTGCCCAGCGTGATCGAGCCCTGAATGGCCAGCCAGCCGCCCAGCGCAAGCACGCCGACCATGCCCAGCGACGGGATGGCGGTCAGCGCGGGGTTGTACCTGGCCGTCAGCCGGATCATGCGCAGCCGGGACGCGAACAGGTTCCTGCTCGCCTCTTCCAGCCGTTCCTGCTCCTGCTGCTCCTGGCCGAAGCCCTTGACCACGCGCACGCCGCCGATGGCCTCGTCGACGACGCCGGCCACGTCGCCCGACTGCTGCTGCGCGTGCCAGCTCGCCGGGAACAGCTTGCGGCGCGAAGCGAGCGCGATCATCCACAGCGCCGGCGCAACCGCCACGGTCACGAGCGTCAGCAGCGGCGAGAGCACCACCATGATGCCGATGGACAGCACGAACAGCGCGAGGCTGCCGAGCGTGATCGGCACCATGGACAAGATGGACTGCACCATGTTCAGGTCCGAGATGGACCGGCCGACCAGCTGCCCGGTGTGGATATCGTCCTGGCGCGCGCCGTCCAGCCGGGACAGCGAGTCGAAGAGCTCGGTGCGCAGGTCATGCTGCACGTCCAGGGAGAGCTTGCCGCCCCGGTAGCGGCGCAGGTAGATGCCGGCGTAGTTCACCGCGGCCGCGATGACGAGCAGGCCGGCCAGCGGCCAGATCGACTCCCGCTGGGTCACGATCACGTTGTCGATGATCTGCCGCTGCACCAGGGGTATCGCCGCGGTCGCGGCCGTCGCCACCAGCGCGCCGCTCATCGCGATGAGGACCGTCCGGCGATAACGCCAGCAGTAGCCCGCCAGCCGCCTTAGCCACCCGTAGTCCGAAGCCCGCGTCCCAGCCGTGTTTCCTGTCCTCCCTGACCGCGTTACCCCTTTACCGCGCAGACAGGTTAACAGCCAGCCCTCCAGATTCATTTCCCAAACTAACCATCTGGCGAAGCGGGCGGACCGGTCAGGAGTAGCCGTCGCCGGGGGTGCGCGAGGGCGGGTTGGTGGGCCGCTCGTACCTGCGGCGCACCACCCGGCGCCCGACGGCGCGGCGGGAGACCTCGCCGATCAGCGACCCGATGGCGACGCCGAGCACCAGGTTGACCACGCCGGTGGCGGCCTTCTGCGATAGCGGGGCGTTCGTGCTGAACGGGTACACCACCGCCACCACGGTCGCCAGCCCGATGATCCAGCCGAAGAAGACCCGCGGATACGGGGTAGCGAGCAGCAGCAGGTGCATCATCGCGGTCGCGGCCAGCGCGATCGCGGCGGCCGCGAACACGTATCCCGCCGTGGACGCGTCACCCCAGGCGCCGTCCCGGCTCGGCGCCAGGATCGGGACCTTGAACAGCCACCGGCACACTAGGATGCCGACCAGCGCGATCAGGCCCGCGACGACCGCCGTCGCCGCGCCGCCCGACCACAGCGTTTTCGCGTCCACCCGGCGCTGCGTCTCCAGCTCAGGCTCAGGCCCGCGCATCGGAATTGTCATCGGCTCGCCTTACGTTGAACAGCGCGACTCTATCTACAGATCTCACCGCATCTACAGACCTAACCGCCTGCGGCGGTCCGAAACTCCCCGGAGGTAAACGTCGTGGCCAAGCTGGCCCGCTGGGCGCAGGCCCTGCGCCCGCTCCGGTCCGCTGCTACGACACCGTGACCGAGACGCTGGGGTAGCCGCTGGCCCCGTTGGGTTCCGGCTGGGCCTGCACGCTGGTCTGGGTGTAGCCGGTCTTGTCGGTGGCCCGGGCCTCGAGCATGTGCTGCCCGGGGGCGGCGTCCCATTCCCAGACCCACTGTCGCCAGCAGTCGATACCGGGCACGGCGGCGAGCTTAGCCTCGTTCCACGGTCCTTGGTCGACGCGCACCTGGACGGCCTCGATGCCCTTGTGCTGGGCCCAGGCCACCCCGGCCACCGCCGTGGTGCCGCCCCCGAGGTTGTTCAGGCCGTTCGGCACGTCGATGCGGCATTCGGTCTTGATCGGCGCCTGCTGCGACCAGCCGCGCTGCGCCCAGAAGGCGTAGTTGCCCGCGAACGTGGTCACGTTGATGTCGGTCACCCACTTGGTCGCGGACACGTAGCCGTAGAGCCCGGGCACCACCATGCGGGCCGGGAAGCCGTGCGCGATCGGTAGCGGCTGGCCGTTCATCGCCACCGCGAGCAGCGCGTCCCGGCCGTCCATCACGGTCTGCACCGGGGTGCCCGAGGTGAACCCGTCCACCGACGTGCACAGCAGCTGGTCCGCCCCGGCCTTGATCCCCGCCTCGCGCAGCACCGCGGCCAGGCTGGCACCCAGCCACTTGGCGTTGCCGATGTACGGGCCGCCGACCGGGTCGGACACGCAGCACAAGGTCACGTAGTCCTCGATCAGCGGCCGCTTGAGCAGCTCGTCGAAGGTGAGCGTGATCTCCCGGCCGACCATGCCGTGGATCCGCAGCTGCCAGCTCGACGGGTCGACCTGCGGCAGGACGAGCGCGGTGTCCACCCGGTAGAAGCTGTTGCTGGACGTGACGAACGGCGAGAGCCCCGGTACGTCGAAGTTGACCCCGGACGGCAGCGTCGGCGTGGCGCCCGCGGGCTTGGGGAAGCGCAGGGACCGCTGCGCGCTGGCCACGCTGCTCCGCTCGGCCAGCAGCCGCCCGGCCAGCCCGGCCCCGGCCGCGATGCCCGCGGTCGCCGCGCCGGCCGCGAGGAAGCTGCGGCGGCCCGGCCGCGTCGGCTCGAGCTCTTCGGCCTCTGGACCAGCCTCGACCGCGGGATCAGCGGTGACCGCGGGATCCGCCGCGGTCACCGGGTCAAACGAGACCGCCGGCCGGGCGGCGGTCAGCGCCGGCGGGCCCACCAGCGGAATCAGCAGCCGCAGCACGGCCACCGCGGCTGCCGTCGCGGCCAGGGTCGGCAGCAGGCTGGTGAACGTCGCGGTAGGCCGGGTCGCGGCGGCGGTCAGCCCGACCACCGCGAACACCCCGAGGCCGGCCATGCCGTACGCCATCCGCCGCGTGGCCGCCGCGCCGATGATGGCCGCGAAGATGGCCAGCACCACCAGGATCCCGCTGACCAGGACGAGCTTGTCGTCCGCGCCGAACTCGGAGATGGCGAAGTTCTTCAGCCACGGCGGCGTGAAATCGATCTGCAGCTCGCCGACCGCCACCACCGGCGACCCGTTGGCCCCGGTCAGCCCGGCCACCAACTGTCCCACGCCCAGCGCGGTGCCCGCGGCCAGCACCCCGGCGACGGCACCCAGCCCCGCGCGCTGTCGGTCCCTCCGACTCATTCTCATGTCCTATATTCGGTGCGGCCACGACGCGGGTTTGGTCGGCCAGGCAACAACCGGGCGACATTCCAAACCCAGCCGCCCCCTGCTACGAATAACAGTCATGACGCCGTGCTCGCCCGGGGGGGCGACCCCCCGGAACCCCCCGCTCCCGGGGGGACCCATCCCCCCGGACCCCCCTTGCAACGATCTCGGCGAGCAGATCCGCCTGGTCGCGCGCGGCGACGCGGACGCCTTCGACGCCGTCTACGATCTCCTCGCCGCGTCGGTGTTCGGCATCGTCATCCGGGTGATCCGCGACCCGGCCCAGTCCGAGGAGGTCACCCAGGACGTCCTGCTCGAGGTCTGGCGGAGTGCGTCCAAGTTTGACGCCGAACGGGGCAGCGCGACCGCCTGGGTGATGACGCTGGCGCACCGCCGGGCGGTCGACCGGGTCCGTTCGGTCCAGAAAGAGTCCGAGCGCGAGCGGCGTACGGCGGTGGCCGACATCCCCTACGACGAGGTGGCCGAGGCCGTCGAGTCCAGCCTGGAGCGCGAGCGCGTGCGGCGCTGCCTGGGCTCGCTCACCGAGTTGCAGCGCGAGTCGGTCACCCTGGCCTATTACGGCGGCTACACCTACGGCCAGGTCGCCAGCCTGCTCGGCGTGCCGACCGGCACGATCAAGACCCGGATGAGGGACGCGCTGATCCGGCTGCGGGACTGCCTGGGGGTGGCGGGATGAAGCTACGCGGGCGCAAGGCGCACGGCCGGGAGCCGCATACCCTGGCCGGCGCCTACGCGATGGACGCGATCTCCGCGCCGGACCGGGCCAGGTTCGAGCGCCACCTGGCCGGGTGCGAGGAGTGCGCGCAGGAGATCGCCGGCCTGCGCGAGGCCACCGCCCGGCTGGCCACCGCCACCGCCGTCCCCCCGCCGTCCGGCCTGAAGGAACGGGTGCTGGCCGCCGCGGCCCTGACCAGGCAGCAGCCGCCCCCCGTTAACCAGGCCGACGCCGGAACCGAGACGCCCCGGATGCGCGCCATCGTGTCCTGGTTCCGCGCCCTGGCCCTGCCGCGCCAGGTGGCCGTGGCGGCGGCCGCCCTGGCCGCGGTAGCCGTGCTCGCGGTGGCGGTGGTGTTCGGGGTCGCCAACGGCAGCATGCGGGACCAGCTGAGCGCCGACCAGGCCAGCAGCCAGCAGATCACCGCGGTGCTGACCGCGCGGGACGCCACCATGATGACCGGGGCGGTCACTGGCGGCGGCACGGTCACCATCGTGATGTCCCACTCCATGCGCGCGCTGGTGTTCACCGCCGCGGACCTGCACGCGCTGCCCGCCGCTCGCGGCTACGAGCTCTGGCTGATCGGCCCGGCCGGGGACCGGCCGGTGACGATGCTCCCGCCGGGCCCGCACCACATGACCGGACCGGTCATCGCCTCCGGGCTGCGAGCCGGGGATCACCTCGCCCTCACCGCCGAACCCGCGGGCGGCACCGCCCGCCCCACCACCCCGATGATGCTCGACGTCCTTCTGTAGCGCGCGTCGATCCAGCCGATCGTGTTCGTCTTGCGCCTGTCCATCCCGGCCGGCCGCCGTTCGTCGTTGAGATGATGGACGAAGGAGGCCACCCATGAAGTACATGCTCATTCACTGCATCGACGAGGACGCCGAGCGCAGCCGCAGACTCCAGGACCGTCAGCCGGAGGCCCCGTCGATCGAGTCCTGGCTGGCCGAGATGGACGGCCGGGGCGTGCTGCTGCACGGCGACCGGCTGAGGTACGTCAGCGACGCCACCACGGTCCAGGTCCGCCGCGCCGAACTGCTGGTCAGCGACGGGCCGTTCGCCGAGACCAAGGAGCAGATCGCCGGGTACGACGTGATCGACTGCGCCGATCTCGACGAGGCCATCGAGGTGGCGTCCAAGCACCCGACCGCCTGGTACGGCACGATCGAGGTCCGGCCGATCGCGGGGAACCACTGCGGAGACGCCGTGCTCGACTGAGGCCGCGCCTCAGCCCGAGCCGGCCGATACCCCTGTATCGTGCTGTGACGGGAAGGGGTGACCAGAGCTTGGACCGGCTCAAGAGCGCGATAAATGCCCGCATGGAGGAGATGAGCTTCCGGTCGGGTGCCGCCGTTTTCGCTGGTGTACCGGTCGCCGCCGGGGTGGTTATCACGCTGGCGGTCGCGCTCGGCGGCCATAGCGCCGCCGCGCCCAGCGCGCCGCGCCCCGCTGCCGTCGCGCGCCCGGTGCCTCCGCCGTCCCGGCTGGTCGCCACCCCCTCGCCGTCGGCCACGGCGCGGGCCACGCCAGCGGCATCCCTGATGCCGGCCGACGCCTATCAGCCGCACGCCCCGGTGACCGCGGCGAGGACCACGCAGGCCTCCGCCGCTTCGGCGGCCGGCCTGCCGACCCCGCGGGTGCTGCGCCCGACCCTGGGCGGCCAGCCTTTCCCCGTGATCCCCACCCTGGGCCGGCTGAGCTCGCTCAGCCGGGCTGGCGCGCCGGAATGGCGACGTGGCGTCCGGCTTGACCCGGACGGGGCAGGGCTGCCTGACTGGCGGCCAGGGCCGTTACGGCACGAACCGCGGCGGGCGGCATCGGTGTCACGCGACCGTCGCTGACGTGCAGGAACATCAGCTCACAGGTCGCCGCCAGTCGGTCGGCACTGGTCATCTGGTGGAACACGTGCAGCCGTTTGGCGTCGTGGCCGAGCAGCTGGGTCCGGTAGCTCAGCGCGGCGCCGCCGGTGACGCCGGACAAGAAGCACAGGTGGCCTTCTGCCGTGTAGATGCCGCCGCCGGTCCTGGCCCGGTAGGCGGCGCCCAGCCCGACATGGTCCAGGAACGCCTCGGTCGCCTCGGTGAACGCCACGAAGTAGTAGGCGTCCATCATGTGGCCGTTGTAGTCGATCCACTCCCGCGGGACGGTCCTGCCTCCGGTGGCTAGCAACTCATCCATGCTCGAACGCGGGGACGTCGGCTAGCAGCTGCCGGGTGTAGGCGTGGCTCGGCGCGGACAGGACCTGGGTGACCGGGCCGCGCTCGCAGACCTCCCCGGCGCTGATCACCGTCACGTCGTCCGCGATGCTGCGCACCAGCGGCAGGTTGTGCGTGATGAACAGCAGCGCGAGCCCGCGTTCGGCCTGCAGCCGCAGCAGCAGCTCGACGATCGCCGCCTGCACCGACACGTCAAGCGCCGAGGTGACCTCGTCGCAGACCAGCAGGTCGGGGTCGAGGACCAGGGCCCGGGCCAGCGCGACCCGCTGGCGTTCGCCGCCCGAAAGCTCATCGGGATAGCGGGCGGCGAACGACTCCCGCAGCGCGACCGAGGTCAGCGCGTCCGCGATCCGCTGCCGGTGGTCCGCGCCGGAAAGCTTGCGGAAGTGCGCAAGCGGATGCCCGACGATCTGGCCGACGGTCTGCCGCGGGTTGAGCGAGGAGTACGGGTTCTGCGAGACGAACTGGATTCTGCGCAGCTGGTCTTGCGTCCGGTTGCGGACGCCGGCCGGGAGATCCTGGCCGGCGAACGTGATGGTCCCTGACCAGTCCTTGTGCAGCCCGACGACGCACCTGGCCAGCGTGGTCTTGCCCGAGCCCGAGGTGCCGACGATCGCGACCGACTGCCTGGCCCCCACCACGAGGTTGACGTCATGCAGCACCGGCTTGTTCGTGTAGGAGACCGACACGCCGCTGATCGTGAGCACCGGCTCCTCGGCCGGGGGCGCCGGGCGCTGGCTAGCCAGGGTGACTCTGCCGGACAGCGCCTTGATCTCCACGGCACGCACGCACCGGGCGACGTGGCCGGTCTCGGACACGGTGATGAGTTCTGGCTGGCGCTGCTCGCACTGGGCGACCGCGAACTCGCACCGCGGCTGGAAGAAACAGCCGGCCGGCCGGCTGCCAGGCCGTGGCGGACTGCCGGCCATGCCATGTAGCTCGTAGGTGCCTTCCAGCACGGGCACGGCCCGCATTAGCCCGCGGGTGTACGGATGGGCCGGGGTCGCGAACAGCTCCCGCGCCTGGCCCATCTCGATCAGCCGTCCGGCGTACAGCACCGCGACATGGTCGGCGATCTCGGCCACCACGGCCAGGTCGTGGGTGATGTAAACGGCGGCCACCTGGTAAGACCGGCACAGGCCACGTACAGTGTCCAGGACGCGACGCTGGGTGGTGACGTCGAGGCCGGTCGTCGGCTCGTCCAGCACGATCAGCCGTGGCCGGCAGGCGAACGCCATGGCCAGGGCGACCCGCTGCTGCTGGCCGCCGGACAGCTGGTGCGGGTAGGCGGCCAAGATGGGGGCCGGGTCCTCAAGACCGGCCTCGGCCAGCACGTCGGTCAGCCGGTCCGGGTCGCCGCCGTGGATGGTAAAGACCTCGCGCAGCTGGGTGCCGACCTTCAGCACCGGGTTCAGCGCGCTGCCCGGGTCCTGGGGGACGTAGGCGATCGTGCGGCCGCGCAGCTTCTGCAGATCGTGTTCGGGCAGCGCGAGGATGTCCTGGCCGTCGACGAGTACCTTGCCGCCGCCGAGCTTGAGCCCGCGCTTGAAGAGCCCGAGCAGGGCGAGGGCGACCGTCGTCTTGCCCGATCCCGATTCGCCCACCAGGCCGAGCACGTGCCCGGGCTGGACGGTGAACGATATCTCGTCGATGACGTCCGCGTCCGGCCTGCCGCGGCGCGGCGTCATCAGGATCCGCAGGTTTTCCACCGCGAGCCGCGGCGTGCCCGTGATGCGGGAGGTGTCCTCCGCTGCGGTCACCGGGGTGTCCTGCGCCGCGGTCACCGGGATGTCCCCGGACGGGGCGGTCATATCGTGGCCCCCTCGACGGCGAGGTCTACCAGCGGGTCCGGCTCGGTGGAACGGCGGCCGACGCCCAGCGAGGCCCGCGCCACCGCGTCGGTGAACGTGTTCACGCCGATGGTGAACAGCGCGATGAGGATGGCCGGCATGAGCACGCCCCACGGGTTGGCGATCAGGCCGACCCGGTTCTCGTTGATCATCAGCCCCCAGCTCGCCGCCGGCGGCTGCAGGCCGAAACCGAGGAAGCTCAGTCCGGCGATGACCAGCATGGAGTAGGTGAGCCGGAGCCCGATCTCGACCATGAGCACCGAGGTCAGGTTGGGCAGCACGTCCCGGCGGATGATCCGGCGGCCCGGGATGCCGAGGATCTGCATGGCCTTGACGAAGTCGCGCTCGCTGATGTCCAGCGCCGCGGCCCGGGTCACCCTGGCCACCTGCGGCGCGTGCGAGATGGCGACGGCCAGCACGATCAGCCAGATCTTCGGGCCCAGGATGCTGACCAGCAGCAGCGCGAACACCAGCTGCGGGAACGCCAGGATCACGTCGACCGCGCGCATGATCACGCTGTCCCACCAGCCGCCGGCGTAAGCGGCGATCACCCCGAGCGCCGCGCCGGCGGCGACGCCCAGCGCGGTCGCGGCGGCCGCCATGAGCAGCAGCTCCCAGCCGCCGTCGAGGGTCCGGCTCAGCACGTCCCGGCCGAGCACGTCACCGCCGAGCCACGCGATGCTCGAGGGCCGGGCGAACGGCGTCGTCACGAACTCGGTGCTTGAGTACGGGGCGACGGCCGGGCCGATCGCGGCCGCCAGGACCACGCAGCCGGCGATGACCAGCCCGATGGCGCCGCGCGGTGTACGCACCGCGCGGCCGAGTACTGCGAATGCCTCGGGCCGGTGTGGCAAAAACCTGGTCGCCACGGGCACCTCCGTCAGGATCTGGGCTTCTATGACCGGGGCAGGCGCCGCCGCGGGCTCGCGGCGAGCGATATCACGTCGGTCAAGATATTGACGACAATGTAAAAGGCGGCGAGGACCAGCACGATGAACTGGATTACCGGGATGTCCCGGTCAGAGACCGCCGACACCAATGCTTGTCCGAGCCCCGGGTAGTTGAACATGTACTCCACCACCACCACGCCGCCGGCCAGGTAGAGGAAGCTCAGCCCGATCACCTGGATGGTCGGCGCGATGGCGTTCGGCAGCGCGTGGACGAGCAGCACCCGCCACTTCGGCACGCCCTTGAGCCGTGCCATCTGCACGTAGTCGCTTTCAAGCGCGTCGATCATCGACGCCCGCATCATCCGGAACACGTACGGCACGACCACGATGACCAGCGTCGCCACCGGGAGCACGAGCTCTTTCGGGTTCGACCACGGCGCGGTGCCCGGCACGAACACCGAAACCGCAGGGAAACAGGTGCCATACCACCGCGGCGAAGAAGATGATCAGGACCACCGCTACGACGAACTCCGGCAGCGCGGTGACGGCCAGGGCCGTGACCGACAGCACGTGATCGAACACGCTGTCGCGGCGCGCCGCGGCGAGCACGCCGAGTCCCACGCCGATCAGCGTGCCGATCGCGCCGGCCAGGACCACGAGGACCAACGAGTTCAGGATCCGCCCGCCGATGAGCGTGCCCACCGACGTCCCGTTGGCCAGCGATTTGCCGAAGTTACCGTGCAGAATGCCGGTGAGCCAGGTCCAGTACTGCTGGACCGCCGGCTTGTTCAGGCCCAGCTGCACCTCCAGCGCGTGCAGGCGCTGCGGGGTCGCCGTGTTCAGCAGCACCGCGCTGGCGGCGTTGCCCGGCAGCGTCTGCGTCGCGGCGAACACGAGGATCGACACCAGCAGGAGCGTGAGTATGCCGATCAGGCTGCGGTAGATCAGCATGTGCCGAATGGGATGCGGTTTGCTTGGCTTCGTCTCCTTAGCCCTTTCCGTCTCCGCTGTCGCAGTTGTCACGATAGCCACACATTCTTGAAGTCGTAGGCGTTCAGCGACAAGCCGATCTTGGACGGGACCAGGCCGCCGACGTTGGTGCCGTAACCGTCGATCACCGGCGGGAAGAACGGGATGATGTAGCCGCCCTCTTCGTATTCGATCTGCTGCATCTCGTGCGCGAGCTCGGTGCGCAGCGAGTCGTCGACGGTGGCGATGGCCTGGCTGTACAGCGAGTTGTACCGGGCGTTGTCCCAGTGCGTCTCGTTGAACGAGGCCGTCGGCAGCGTGGCCAGCGACACCTGCGGCAGGTAGAAGTTGTAGAACCAGTAGTCCTGGGCGAACTCCCACTTCAGGTAGTTCGTGCCGTAGAAGTCGTTGACGGTGACGTCGTTCACGCTGACCGATATGCCGGCCGCGGAGGCCTGCTGGGCGAGGACCTGGGCGGCCAGGACCGTGCCCGCCGCGATGTCAGAGGTCACCAGCTGGACGTTCAGGCCCTCGGCGCCCGCCGCCTTCAGCAGCGACTTGGCCTGGTCGATGTCCTGCTCGCGCTGGGGCAGGCTGTGGTCGTACTCCGGGGCCCAGATCCCGAACACGTCGTTGCCCAGCGTGCCGTAGCCGCCGAAGACCAGATCGAGCATCTGCTGGCGGTCGACGACCAGCCGCATGGCCTGCCGGATGCGCACATCGCGGAACGTCCCCGTGTCCACCCGCATGGTGAATGGGTTCCAGCCGCCGCCGGCCGAGACCAGGACGTTCTTCCCCTCGCCCTGGACCTCGGAGATGACGTCTTCGCTCAATAGGTTGACCACGTCGACTTGGCCGGCCAGCAGCGCGTTCACCTGGCTGGTCTGGTCGCTGTAGTCGGTGATGACGATCTCGTCCAGGTACGGCCGCCCGGGCTGCCAGTAGCCGTCGTAGCGGACGAAGGTGGACTGCGTGCCCGGGCTGAAGCTCTTCAGCCGGAACGGGCCGGTGCCGACCGGGGCGGCCGGGTTGTAGCCGACCGGGATGATGTCCGAGTAGCCGGGAATCGCCAGCGCCTGGTGCAGGGTGGCGAACGGCGTCGAGCAAGGGATCCGCACCGTGTACTGGTCGAGCTTGGTCATGTTCTTGGCGTCGATCGAGGCCAGGCCGGCCGCGGCGGCCGCCGGAGCCTTCGGGTTCAGGATCTGCCGGAACGTGTAGATGACGTCGTCGGCGGTCAGGTCCTTGCCGTTGTGGAAGGTGATCCCCGGCGCGATCCGCACCGTCCACTCGGTGGCCTTGGCGTTCGGGGTGAGCTCGGTGGCCAGCACGAACACCGGCTGCGCGTCCGGCGTCAGCCCGACCAGCGGCTCGTACAGGTTGTCGATCCGGGAGAAGTCCACGTTGGTGATGGCGTTCAGCGGGTCCAGCGTGTCGGCGCTCGACCCGCCGGTCAGGCCGGCCCGCAGCGTACCGCCCCGCCGGGGCTTGCCGGCCGTCGAGGTAGTGAAGGCCTTGACCGTATTGCCCGTCCCGCAGCCGCTGAGCAATCCGCCGCCAAGCAGCCCGCCCGCCCCGGCGGCGCCTAGGGTCAGGCCGGTCTTGAGGAAATCCCTGCGGCTGAACGTCATGGTCTGCTCCCGGCTGTCGCGAGGCGGTGGCCGCTATGTATCCGGATGCCGCGGTGTCCTAGGGAGTTCGCGAGTCCGCGCCTTCGCGATCCCGCGAGTTCACGTCTGCGAGTTCACGGGCTCACCCGTACGAGCCCGCCTGCCCGCCAATGCCAGCGTCAGTGCCGACGTCCGTTCACGATACGAACATAATGTGCATAATGTGATTTAGGCTGATCGTAAAGACGCCCGGCATCGTGTGTCAAGGATCACATCAGCGGATCGCGGGCTCGGCGGGTACAGCGGCCTCGGCGGGTTCGGTCCTGGCCGTCACGGCGTACCGCTCCACAAGCGTCAGCAGTTCGGCCAGGAAGCCGTCGCGCAGCCGCTCGAGCTCGGCGACCGACCGGCCGTCCGCAGCGCGCAGGCAGCCCTCGATCATCCGGTCCCGCAGCTCGGGGGTGAGCGCGGGCGCCTGAAGCCGGGTCCACGGCTCGAGCAGCGCCGCGCCGAAGTGATCGAGCATGTGAGCCATTCCGCCGCTGCCTCCGGCCAGGTGGAAGGTGAGGCAGGGCCCCATCAGGGCCCAGCGCAGGCCCGGGCCGAACGCGATCGAGGCGTCGATCTCCTCCACGGTGGCCTCGCCCGCCGCCACCATGTGCAGCGCTTCCCGCCACATGGCCTCCTGCAGGCGGTTCCCGACGAAGCCGGGCAGCTCCCGGCTGAGCCGCAGCGGGCGCTTGCCGGTGCTCGCGTAGAAGGCGGTCAGCCAGTCGACGGCGGCGGGGTCGGTCCGCTCGCCGCCCACCACCTCGACCACCGGGATCAGGTAGGGCGGGTTGAACGGGTGGCCGACCACGCAGCGCTCCGGGTGCGCGCAGTCGGCCTGCAGCATCGTCATCGCGAAGCCGGACGTGCTCGACGCGATGATCACCTCCGGCCGGGCCGCGCGGTCGATGTCGGCCAGCACCCCGCGCTTGACCGTGCCGTCTTCCGGCGCGTTCTCCTGCACCACGTCGGCGTCGGCCACCGCCCCGGCCAGCTGGTCGTGGAAGGCGAGCCGGTCCGGGCTCGCCCCCTCGCGCAGCCCCATCCGCTCGAGCAGCGGCCAGCTCGCCTCGAGCATGCGGAGCAGGTCGCCGCGTGCCTGCGGCGCCGGATCGTAGACGTCGACGTCCAGCCCCGCCCGCAGATAGTGCAGGGCCCAGCCGCCGCCGATCACCCCGGCTCCGACGATTCCCACCCGGCGTGCCACCTCGGGCTGTTGTTCAGTAGCCCACATTGTCCAGGCCCTTGAGGCCCAGCATCTCGCGCGCCTCGGCCGGCGTCGCCACCTCCAGGGAGAGGGCCTCCAGGATTCCCCTGATCTTGGTGACCTGGCTGGCGTTGGACTCGGCGATCTGGCCTTTGCCCAGGTAGAGGCTGTCCTCCAGGCCGACGCGGACGTGCGAGCCCATGATCGCCGCAGCGGTGACGATGCCCATCTGGTACCGGCCCGCGCCCAGCGTCGACCACTGGTACGCGTCCCCGAGCAGCCGGTCCGCGGTGCGCTTCATGTGCACGATGTGGTCGACGTCCGGCCCGGTGCCGCCCATCGTCCCGAAGATGGTCTGCACGAACACCGGTGCCGGCACGAGCCCGGCGTCCATGTAGTAGGCCAGCGTGTACAGGTGGGAGGTGTCGTACGCCTCCGCCTCGAACCTGGTGCCGGTCTGCGGCCCGATCACCTTGAGCATGTACTCGATGTCGGCGTAGGTGGACACGAACGGCTCGGCCCGGGTGGACTCCAGGTACGGCTCTTCCCAGTCGTACTTGAACTGTCCCTTGTACCGGTCGATCATCGGGAAGCTGCCGTAGTTCATCGTGCCCAGGTTCAGCGTGCATAGCTCCGGCTGGAGCTCGACCACGCCCTGCAGCCGCTCCTGGACGCTCATCCCGGTGCCGCCGCCGGTGGAGATGCTCACGATCACGTCGCTGCGTTCCTTGATCCCCTTCGCGTACTCGGCGAACAGGGCCGGATCGGCCGACGGGCTGCCATCCTCCGGATTCCTGGCGTGCAGGTGCAGCACGGCCGCGCCCGCCGCCGCGGCGGCCACCCCCTGGTCGATGACGTCACCGACCGTATAGGGCAGGTAAGGCGACATCGACGGGGTGTGCCCGGAGCCGGTGAGCGCGCAGGTGATGATGACCTTGCCTGCCATCGTGCCACCTCCTGGTGTTCACGATACGAACGTTTTGTTACTAATGTGCAGCGTATCTGTCCCCTTCGCCACTGGTCAAGATGCGAGCGCGCTGGTGGTAATGACACTCGCTCCGCCCTGGGCGGTTCGCTCAGCGGGTCAGCTAATGGTCAGAAAATAGTCAGCTGACAGTCAGAAAGCTGATGGCGGGCAGTCAGCATTTCTTGAGGTTTAGCTCAGGTAATAAACCGATCCTTCAAAGGGACACAACACGGGGGGACGCGCACCCAGGATCACGTCATGGGTTGCGTTCATGACGCGGTAACCGCCGCAGGGTCAAGATGCCCGCCAGCGCATCCGCCGTGAAAAGTGCCGGGAGGGCCGGCGGATAAATGGTTGAGGCAATTGATGCGATGACGGCTGATCAAGGCGAACCCCGCCGCGCTCACGCGAGCTCTGATGGGCCGGCGCGAGCCCGGTGGAACCTGCAGATGACACTGCCGACCGCCGACCGCGCGGTGTGGATGGCGCGACGCGCTACTCGCGACGCGCTGGCGACATGGCGGCTGGCCTACTTGGAGGAGACCGCTGTCCTGCTCGTATCTGAGCTGGTCACTAACGCGGTCCGGCATGCCCGGGGCGGTGACGAGGTGACGCTTGTGCTCCAAGCCGCCGGAACCTGGCTGCGGATCGAGGTCGCCGATGCTGACCCGCGGTGGCCGCGGCCGCGCACCCCAGTCGAGTTCGATGGATCAGGTTTCGGGTTGGTGCTCGTGGATGCCCTGGCCGGCAAGTGGGGAGTGCGGGAGACCGCGACCGGCAAAGCCGTGTGGGCGGAACTAGATGAAGGCCAGTCAGACGAGCCGCGGGCCTAGGCAGGTGTGCCCTTCATGATCACCACTGATCTGCTGACCCTCGTCGAGGGTGCCGGCCGGACGTTCACCTATGAAGAGTTCCGAGCCTGGGTCGTGGCGCAGTCGGTTCGTAACGCGCTGGAGACGTTTCACGGCGATTGGGCGTTCGACCCGGACAACCCGGTTAGCGGCGCGGGATTCATCAGCGACGACCAGATGCGCGTGCTGAACATCACGATCCGCCGTGCCGTGCATGAGGCGCTGGGCCAGGTGGACCTAGCCTGCGACACCGCGAAGCGATCGCACCGCGGGGAACTATGTACCGAGGAGCAGGCCGCGCTGGAATTCTGCGAGTTCCAGCTAAGGACGATCCGCGACTACATGGAGGCGCCGGGCTCTCCCGAGCTGGAGGAGGCGTACCAGCGGTACGTCAGTGAGCCGGACGTCAATCGGTGACCCGGCGCGAGCCCGGGATCTCACCCCGAGGATTCGTTCTCGTACCTCGAGGCGACCGAATTGGCCATGGCTACCAGCAGCGCCAGGAAATAGGGGCGCCTCCCAGGGAGCACCACGCAGGCAGCGTAACCCGGCCGCTACCGGTAAGTCACCGGGAAGCCGTGTGCAAAGGGCCAGCCCGCGGTCAGTCGAGCAGGGCGCGGATCTCGTCCGCCGTCTGCACCGCTTCCCGTCCGATCTCGCGCAGCCGCCGCGCGGAGTTCCGCTGCGCGGGACCCCAGACGTTGACGACCGCGATCGGCGAGCGCCTGGAGCTGAGCACGGCCGCCGACGCCCCGGAGGAGAACTCCTCGTACTCCCGGTCGCACAGGGCGAACTCGGTTCGGCGGACCTCGGCGAGCTCACGCTCGAGCTGCTCCCGGTCGGTGACGGTGCGCTCGGTATAGCGCGGCAGCTCCGCGGGCAGGATCGCGTCCCGTTCGTCCCGGCCCAGCCAGGCCAGGAACGCCTTGCCGCCCGAGGTCGCGTGCAGCGGCAGCGGCTTGTCCAGCCAGTTTGGCGCCATCATGTTGGGCGGCTCCACCTGGTCGACGTACACCAGGTTGAACCGCCTCGCGACGGCGAGCGTGACCGCCTCGCCGGTACGCAGGCACAGGTCGGTCAGCAGCGGCCTGACCCTGCGGATGAGCGCGTCGTCGGTAACCGCCGAAGCCACCACGGTCGCGCCATAGCCGACCGTGTACCGCTGGGTGACGACGTCGCGGTCGACAAGCCCGTGATGCTCGAGCGTACGGAGCAGCCGCCAGGCGGTGGCCCGGTTGATGCCGCAGCGGCGCGCGAGCTCGAGCACGGTCGGTGGCGTGGTGCTCGCGGCGACCGCCTTCAGCAGCACGATGGCCCGGTCGACGGCCTGGATGCGCTGCACGCCATCGGCTGCCGTACCAGGCACTTCGGCGGTGCTCGCCACTGGGCGTGACATAAGGTGCAGCATAGCCACGATCGGTTCGGCGGCGGGCCTGGCGCCCGTGCGCTGGGAGCGGCCTACCGCGCGGAGCTCGCCTCCATCACTATCTGCCGGCATTAGTGCTCCGTTGGGCTTTAATCCGCTCAGGCGGGGTAGTCCGTATGCGGGTTGCGGTCGGATTTTGCAGGCGGGGAGGGCGCACAGTCATGAGCAGTCGCAGGTCTGGTGCAGACGGCCGAGACGGCGAGGACCACCGCGGACGGCACCCAGCTCGCGGGCCAGTTCGCCCCGCATGCCGGCGCCTCGCGGTCTTAACCGGCATGGCCGTCGAGGCGCCGCAGGCAGCAAGGGCTAGCCTGCGCCTCCCGCATCGCTGAGCAAGGCCGACATGACCACCTTCGTCAGCGTCTGCCTGTACGTCTTCGCCGGGTGCGCCGTGCTCGGGTTGCTGCCGGCCGCCGTTCTCGCGGCCAAGGCACGCCAGCCCGTGATGTTCGTGCTGGCCCTGCTCATCGCCGCCTTCGTCGTCTTCGTGCTCGTCACCGCCGCCGGCGACCTGTCCCGGCACTGATGGTCCTGTAACGCCTGGCCGGCGTGGTGGACTACAGGGCATCCTGCTAAGAAACGCCCCGCTAAGAAACGCCCCGCTAAGAAACGCCCCGCTAAGCCTCGATCCACCGCGTAAATTCTGGCGCTTATCTTGATGTGCCAGCTGGCGGATAAGTGATCTTGATGGTTTTCCGGGCGCGGCTTTCCGG